>ENA-OUOG01000537-OUOG01000537.1-marine-metagenome-genome-assembly--contig:-NODE-537-length-49697-cov-5.354272_pt1 | contig 49697 bp, 42 predicted proteins | sample MGYA00248635_ERZ508505 | MGnify/ENA primary metagenome ERZ508505 (study PRJEB26176, sample SAMN06267871) | marine metagenome | isolation source: Saanich Inlet, British Columbia, Canada | place: Pacific...
GAAGTTCGTCATGCACGGGGTAACCGGACCTAACGAATACGAAAACAACGTCAACAACAATTGGTACACGAACTACATCGCCTCCTGGTGTTTGGAATATACCAAAGAGTGCATTGACTACGTGCGCGATCAACATTCCGATCGTTGGAAAAGCTTAGCTGCCAAAATGAATTGGAGCGACGCTGAAAGTGAGCAATGGCTGAATATATTGAACAACATGTACTTCCCATTCGACGAAGAACGAAATGTTTACTTGCAGCAAGAGGGCTTTCTCGATAAAGAACTCCGTTCTGCAGACAGTTTACCCGTAAATCAACGCCCTATTAATCAGCATTGGAGTTGGGATCGGATTCTTCGCTCTTGTTTTATAAAGCAAGCCGATGTTTTGCAGGGAATGTATTTTTTCGGGAACCATTTCGACCGGGAAGCCCTCAAACGAAATTTTGATTTTTACGAACCTATGACGGTTCATGAATCCAGCTTGTCGCCTTGCATTCACGTAGTGCTTGCCGCAAAACTCGGATATGAAAATAAAGCCATGGAGATGTACCACCGGACCTCGCGACTAGATCTAGACGATTACAACCGCGAAGTGCATGAAGGGCTACACATCACCTCAATGGCAGGTACTTGGATCAGTGTAATTCAAGGTTTTGGAGGTATGAGTATTGAAAATGGCATGCTTCATTTTAACCCGGCCCTCCCGGCCCGATGGAAAAAACTTAACTTTAGAATTACCTGGAGAGGTGCTCAGCTTGCTATTGACATCACGCCAAAGTCTATTCATGTCCAAAATGAAGGTCCGGCTGAGGCGACCCTCTTTTTAGGTGAAATAAAACATCAATTGCCCGCTGGAGAATCCGCTGTGCACTCCGATGAAATAGCCTTGTAATATGAAAAATGCTTGGATTTTAATCAGCTCATTATTCCTCCTATCTGCTTGCACCACACCGGACAATAATGCGCTCTCGCAAGGAGACCAGATTTCCGGATTTGCAGGTCCACTTGTTTTATCTGCTAGTGAGAAAACTTTTCACCTGCACGATTTCATACTCGATACCATGGGAATGCAATCCATTGTTTTCGAGCCACCTGTTTCCGTCGAATCCAACGAGAAGAGCACCCACTATCATCTCAGTGATACGAGCAAACAAGGATTTACCGTGGCAAAAGTTTCTTTTAAAAAGGAGCATTACGAAATCCCCGTATTCTTTGCCCCGGAAACAACGGTAGATTTCTTTTTCGAAGGAGCAGCCGACTCTGTGTTTATTTTCGGAACCTTTAATGCATGGAATCGCACGAGTTCAAAAATGGAACCAGGCGAAGATAATTTGTTCACTATCGATCTTTCTTTGAAGCCCGATCGCTATCAATACAAGTATTATGTATGGCGTAATGGATCTGCAATCGAAAAAACAGACCCGCTCCAAGATTCCATTTCCAATGGCTCGGGTGGATTCAATTCAACGCTTGTATTGGAGTTTTCAGGAGAGGCTCCCGTTCGTTTGGAACCCGTTGCCAGCAATATCCAAACGATAAAGCTCAACACTTTGCCCAGCGATCAAAAAGTACTCGCTTTTTGGCAGAACCAACAACTTCCCGTCAGTGAAGCTGAAGGAATTCTTACGATTCAAATACCCGAAATAAATCCGAGATCGAATTACGCTCAAGGCAGAAGTCACATCCGAATCTATTCCATTCGAAACGGAAGACAGAGTAACGATTTACTCATACCTCTTGAAAATGGCTCCATCGTTCAAGATCCATCACAATTGACGCGATCCGATTGGCAAAAAGCCACGCTCTATTTTATGATGGTAGACCGATTTAGAAATGGAAATAAAGAGAACGATGCCCCTTTAGATGATCCAAACGTTTTGCCCGAAGCGAACTTTTATGGCGGTGATATTGCCGGGATTCACGATGCCTTGAAAGGGAATTTCTTTAATGAACTCGGCACGAATACACTGTGGCTCTCCCCCATTTCCGAAAACCCAAAAGACGCTTGGGGGCTTTGGAACAAAGGTGGTGTAGTTACTAAGTTTTCCGGTTACCACGGCTATTGGCCTGTTTCAAACATTAAACCTGATGCGCGTTTTGGAACACCCGACGAAATAAAATCTCTGTTAAATGATGCCCATGCGGACAACCAAAATGTGTTGCTCGATTATGTCGCGAACCACGTCCATGAAAAGCATCCGGTCTATATAGATCACCCCGATTGGGCAACACCGCTCTACCTTCCAGACGGAACACTGAATACCGAACGATGGGATGATCAGCGATTAACCACCTGGTTCGATACCTTCATGCCCACTCTTGATTTAAGGCGGAAAGAAGTAGTTGAACCCATGACTGATAGCGCCTTGGTATGGGTTACGGAATACGACTTCGATGGATTCAGGCACGACGCTACAAAACATATAGATGAATTGTACTGGCGCACACTCACTCGAAAAATTAAAAAACTAAATCTCGATCGCAAGATTTATCAGATCGGGGAAACCTACGGGAGTCCTGAGTTAATCGCGAGCTATATTGGAAATGGACTTTTGGACGCCCAGTTCGATTTTAATACCTACGACGCCGCTGTCATGGCCTTTTCTTCTTCTGACAATGGACTCGAAAATCTAAAAAACACGATTGAGCAAAGTATTCGAATATATGGCGGTCATAACCTCATGGGATACATTTCTGGAAATCAAGATCGATCTCGATTTATTTCCATTGCTTCAGGAGATGTTTTACTCAGTGAAGATCAAAAACTAGCCGGTTGGACGCGGGAAATTCCCAAGCCAAAACCTGAAGCATACCAACGTTTGGCCTTATTGCACGCTTTCAATTTTGCCATTCCTGGAATCCCAGTCATCTATTACGGCGATGAATATGGGAACTGGGGAGCGAATGATCCGGACAATCGCAAAATGATGAAGTTCAACGGCTACACAGTTAATGAAAACAAACTTCGCTTAGAAGTTCAGCAGTTATTATCGGCCCGTGAGGGCCAAATGGCACTTACTTACGGGGAAACGGAAATTCATCTTGAAGATGAAAACCTCATGAAGATCGAGCGCACTTACCTGGGGGATCGACTCGTAATATGGATCAACGCAGGAACAGAGACACACTCACTCGATTTTGAGAATGCCGAGGTATTAGCAGGAACCATTGAAATAGATGAATCGGGAAAAGCCTCAATAGCTCCACTCAGCTTCGTATACCTAAAACCCTAATGATGAAAAAACTATTCCTTCTCCCTTTGGCCGCAGCTTTTTTAGTGAGCTGTTCCCATTCATCTCCAAAAAATGAAGAACAAGAAGTATCCCCAGATAGTAGTGCAACGATCATGAATGACGTTGAAAGCCGGCATCCGGAATGGGTGAAAAACGCGACCATCTACGAAGTGAATATTCGTCAGTACACACCAGAAGGAACCATCGATGCCTTCAGACAGCACCTCCCTAAACTGAAAGAATTAGGAGTCGATATTTTATGGCTTATGCCCGTTCAACCAATTGGCGTAAAAGAGCGTAAAGGCCCGTTAGGTAGTTATTACTCCATTCAAGATTACACGGCGGTAAACCCGAATTTTGGAACGCTGAAAGACTTCAGAGCATTGGTTGAAGAGGCACATGACCTCGGATTCAAGATAGTGCTTGACTGGGTAGCAAATCACACTTCCTTTGATCATGTTTGGACAGAAGAGCATCCCGACTTCTACACCTACAACGATGACGGTAAAATAAATGTAGCGCTGGATAACACTGGTTTCGCGACCGACTGGACCGATGTTGCCGACTTAAATTATAATAACAAAGAACTTTGGAGCGCCATGGCCGCCGAAATGAAATGGTGGGTCGACGAAGCTGACATCGATGGTTTTCGTTGCGATGTCGCGGGTTTTGTACCCATTGAATTCTGGAGCTACTTAAGCGAACAACGCGCTACTTGGGACAAAGAACTTTTCATGCTTGCAGAATGGGGTGAGCCCACAGACATGCAAAACTTCAATATGAACTACGGATGGGATTTTCACCATTTGCTAGGGGAATTAGCAAGTAAGGAAAAAGGGCCCTCCGATATTGAAAAACTGCGGATGCAAATAGATTCAAATTATACCAAGGATGATATCCGGATGTACTTTACGACGAATCATGATGAAAACTCGTGGAACAAGCCGGTTTTTGATCGCTATGGAAAGCAACACTTTCAGTTATTCGTTTTATGCGCTACCATGGATCGCGGTATGCCACTCATATACGGCGGTCAAGAAGTTGGATTGGATCATTCCTTGAAATTTTTCGACAAAGATGAAATTGACTGGACGAAAACGGAAGATCATCTGAATGGATGGCTATACAGTCAATTCTACAAACGTATGATGGACATTTATCATACGACTCCAGCTCTTTACAACGGGAATTACGGCGGTGATTTTCAACCACTCATCGCCAATGATGAAAATGGTATCTATGCCTTTAAACGGGTGAAGGACGATTCAGAATGTGTCGCCCTGTTTAATTTCGGAGATGAATCTATTCGTCTCACACAAAATGAAGTAGGGCTCTCGGGTCTTTACACCACTTTCGACGGTCAAAACGCCATAAAATGGAATGCGGCCAATGCCTCAGATTTGGTCCTTGTTCCGGGTAATTTCTTACTATTCTACAGATAATGAAAATAGCACTGATTGCTCACGACGGAAAAAAAGCCGAAATGGTCACTTTTATGCGAGATCATTTCGATCTTTTGAAAAAGAACGAGATCAATCTTATCGCTACGGGTACCACCGGAAAGCATGTTGAGTCGGCCGGACTCCAAGTTACGAAGGTGAAAAGTGGCCCATTGGGCGGGGACGCACAAATTGCCGCCGAAGTTGCTGAAGGAAAAATACAAGCCGTTTTCTTTTTTAGAGATCCCTTAGATAAGCATCCACATGAGCCTGATATTGCCATGCTTATGCGGGTTTGTGATGTTTACAATATTCCGCTCGCAACGAATCCCGCGACCGCGTCGTTAATTTTTGGCTCGTTAGAGCGAGACACCCTTATTTAAAAACGCAAAACCATGGCCTTATCCACATTTACCGAGAAAGTACAAACGGCAATAGAGAAACCGAAACTCTCGTTGAGCTCAATCATCAATCTGAGCATGGGTTTCATGGGGATTCAAATGGGGTTTGGCCTTCAAAATGGTAATGCCAGTCGAATTCTTCAAAACTTTGGTGCAGACGTACATCACTTGAGTTGGTTCTGGTTGGTTGCCCCATTTACCGGCCTTATTGTTCAGCCGATCATTGGCCATATGGGCGATAAAACCTGGGGACCTATGGGCCGGCGTAAACCGTACTTTTTAGTGGGCGCGATCATGGCGGCCTTAGGGCTTATTTTCTTACCCAACGCCAATATTTTGGCTGGGGAATCATTGACGGCAACAGAGTTTATTGGGATTAGCGCAGTGCTTTGGATTGGCGTAGCCTTTCTTGCTCTTATGGATGCGAGTTTTAATATCAGCATGGAGCCTTTTAGAGCATTGGTTGGCGATATGCTTCCAAAATCACAAGGAACCTTGGGTTTCAGCGTTCAAACGGTACTGATTAGCATTGGCGCTATTCTGGGCTCCTTTATGCCTTGGATTATGACCAATGCATTCAATGTATCGAATGTAACTACCGCGGGTTCAGTTCCGGCGAACGTGGTCTATTCCTTTTACGTCGGCGCCTTCATTTTACTCGGGTCTATTGTTTACACTATTGTCACCATAAAGGAATATCCACCGGAAGAATTTAAGAAGTATCAGGGAGCGGTCGAGGAAGAAAAGGAAAAGACAAATATGATGAGCGCTATCCTTTCCGACGCGCTAAAAATGCCAAAAAGAATGCGGCGTTTAGGTTGGGTTCAATTTTTCTCTTGGTTTGGCCTTTTTACCATGTGGGTATATACCACCTCCGCTTTGGCGACCCATCATTACGGTCTAGCGCCAACGGATAATGCTTCAGCTGCCTTTAACGATGCGGGAGATTATACGGGATTCCTCTTTGGATGGTACAATGCATTTGCTCTGGTCTTTGCCTTTTTGCTGACCCCTATGGCGAAAAAGACGAGTCGCAAGTTTGTTCATTTTACCGCCCTAGTTTCGGGCGGATTGGGACTTCTTGGGCTTTATTTCTTGCCACAGGATTGGTTAATCATCAGCATGATCGGTATCGGTTTCGCCTGGGCCAGCATCTTATCTATGCCGTATGCGCTTTTAATAGACAGCTTACCTGTGAATAAAATGGGCGTATACATGGGCATTTTCAACTTCTTCATCGTTATTCCGCAGATTATCAATGGAATCATTGGCGGACCCATCGTTCACGCGTTCTTTCAAGACTACGCTATGCTCTATTTAGTCATGGGCGGGGCCTTCTTTGTACTTGCGGCCTTTTTAACCTTGCGCGTTGAAGAACCGCTTTTTAACGAAGCGGAGCAGCTCGAAGCGCGATCTACTCACGAATAAGGTAGAGCGCAAATCCGCGAGCAGGCAATTGAATAGGCTCTTGGTCCAAGACAAGCACGGGATTCAATTGATCTTCAAGTCGTGTCCCTTCTGGAAGAAATTCTCGATAGCGATCAAGTTTAAACGTGTGTTCTTGATCGTTCCCGTTGACTAGAATCATAAAGGTATGTTCGGAATCGTGGCGGAAATAAACGTATTCACCGTCGTCTGGAGTATACTGAGTTAGTTGTCCGCCCGAGAGGGCGTTGAATTGTTTCCTCAATGAGCTAAGACGTTTAATGTATTCAAATGCCTCAAATTCGGTCGGATTCAAATTCTCGGGATCGAATTTATTGATCGAGTCCGATGGCCAGCCACCGGGAAAATCTTCGCGAATAGCGCCATGACCATCTGTGGCACTCATTAATACTTCCGTTCCATAATAGAGGCAAGGAATGCCCCGAGTAGTGAGCAAAACGCCCATACCTAGTTTGAATTTTTGAAGATCGCGATCGACCACCCCAAAAAAACGAGGCAGATCGTGATTATCGGCAAAAGTAACGAGCGAATCGGGATGTGCGTACATCCAATCGGCGGCCAAAGTATAGTAGAGTTCACTCACCCCTTGCGACCACCCGTAAGATTCTTTGGCAGCATCTTCAATAGCGTAGTACAGTTGAAAATCTGTCACGCTGGTTTGAACCGGGTCAAAACCCTCGCGCTGTTTATTTCCCGTAGGAAACCACGTTTGGATTTGCTGACCGTGAACCCATGTTTCTCCGAAAAAAAAGTAGTCGGGGAACTCTTTTTGTACGGCATCACCCAATTTGGCCATAAAGTCCTGCTCCGGATAGGCATAGGTATCGATACGAATCGCGTCAATATTGAACGATTCAATCATCCAAAGCGTGTTTTGAATCATGTATCGCGCTAAATGAATATCATCGTAATTCATATCAGGCATATGGTCGTCAAACCAGCCCTCTGAAAATTTCTTTTTCTCGGAAGCCGCCGCATGAGGGTCGAGCAGCACAGGAGCACGAAAATTACTTTTAGTGAATTCTTCCCATTGGTGAATCCAATCCTCCGAAGGCGGGTCCAGAACAAGCGCGTGCTGTGAACCGAAGTGGTTGTACACCACGTCAAGTATAAGCTTCATATCGCGCGCTTCCAATTCCTTTTTCAATTGCCCATAGGTTTCTAGAGATCCATAATGCGGATCAATAGCGTAATGATCTGAAATCGCGTACCCGTGGTAGGGTTCTTTGAATTCATTCGCCTCCATTACTGGATTCAACCACAGGGCCGTCATTCCGAGGTCCTCAATATAATCGAGTCGATCTATAATTCCCTGTAAATCTCCCCCGTGACGCGCGTACCCATCGGTCCGATCGAGGGCCATGTTATTGGAGCCTTTAACAAGGTCATTGGAGGAATCTCCATTCGCAAAACGATCCGGTGTAATGAGGTAGATTATGTCCGATGGCGTGAGTCCGGCCGGAGCCGCGGTCCGCTCTTTCAGTTCGTACGAAAACGACTTCTTTTTACGTCCCTTCTGAACATATAATTCCAGCAACTGAGCCGGTGCCTTTTGATCTAAAACCAGGGTTAAATAGGCATATCTGCTATTCGGGGCCTGTTCGGCCCGATGGAGAAGTACTCCATCCGATTTTTCCATACCAAAAGAACATTCTGTCCAGTCGGCTCCATAGACTAATAATTCCAGGGTATCCGAATTCATTCCGGAGAACCAATAGGGCGGATCTATTCTTTCCGGAGCCTTTTGAGCCAAAGCGGGAAGCGAAAACAGTAGTGAAGAAACAAAAACTAAACGGCGGAATCCTTTGCTATACATAGGGTACAGAATAAGTGTACTTTTAACAATTACAGACTAAAATCATTTCAATAATACTTTTTTTTATTTACCTTCACACCATAATTGTACTAAATACACTTAGTCGAAAACTTAATTTATAAAACAGACCTATGAAAAAGCTCTACACTTTATTGATGGGTGGTCTATTATTCGGTGGCGTTGCAATTGCACAACCGTATAGTGTGACCTTCCAAGTTGACATGACCGGTCAAACGGTAGATCCTGCCGGACCTCATGTTGCCGGAAACTTCCAAGGTGCGGCCGGAAATCCCGGTGGTGATTGGCAGCCAGGTGACAACGGCTTAACGCTCGTATCAGGTAACATTTACTCTACTACAGTAATGATACCTGCAGGAACTTATGAATTCAAATTCCTCAATGGAAACGCGTGGGGAACAGATGAAGCTCCGCCCGCAGTAGCTGGTATCAATCCAGGCGGCGGAAACTACAACCGCTTTATCAGCGTAGCTTCAGATACTACAATGCCAGCCATTGTATTTGGACAAGCGGCTCCAGCAGGTATGGTTGCGTGGCGTCAAATGGTGGATATGAACATGCAAACCGTGAGCGACTCTGGCGTTCATGTTGCAGGTAACTTCCAAGCCGCTGCAGGTTATGCCGGTGACTGGGATCCATCGACAACAGAATTATTCGACGTCGCTGGTGACAGCGTTTATCAAGGTATCTTTTACGTACCAGCCGGAACGTATGCCTACAAGTACATCAACGGAAACGATTGGCCAGACAACGAGTCTGTACCTTCTGCCTGTGAAGTAGGTGGAAATCGTGAAATTGTATTGGCATCAGATACTACTGCCGGGCCATTGTGCTTTGGAATGTGTACTGCTTGCCCATCTGCGCCACTTCCGCAATATACCATGACGGTAAAAATTGACTTAAACGCAAGTTGCCTTTACGATGCTGCTGCCGGAGATTCAATTGATTTAGCTGGAACATTCAACGGATGGGGCGGAACACGTATTTGGGCTCTTGACGGCGATAATGACGGTGTCTACGAAGCTACAGTAATGGCCGACTCTGGTGAAGTTCGTTTTAAAGCTCGTATAATTAAGCCAGGATCTGACAACTGGGAAGGCGGAGGCGATAAAATAATTCAGTTAAGCGGAGATTCTACCCTCGACGTTCGTTGCTTTGGAGCTGATGTTTATGGAGCTTGTGCCCCAAAACCAGCCAACGGACCAGTTACTTTCCGTGTTGACATGAGCAACGAAGCTCTTCAATCGGGTGGTGTATTCATCATGGGAGACTTTACAGTTCCTAACTGGCAAGATGGCGCGGTTCAATTGAGTCCACTTCCAACGAACCCAGCTATTTACGAAGTAACTCTTCCAGATTTTTGTCCGGGTACTGCACAGTACAAGTTCGTGAACGGAACACCTAACGCGGCCGGTACGGTTGAAGAGACTTATGATTTCTCGGTTGACAACTGTGGTGTAGCAAACGGATCGTTCCCAGACAACCGTGTAGCAACACGCATAGACGATCAACTTCACGTATACCAGCATGTATTCAATACCTGTACAGAATTAACGGTTTCAACAAATGAATTTGAAAAGGAAAGTTTCCAAGTGAAGCCAAATCCATTCACGAATAACACAACCGTTGTACTTCCCACTGAAGGTCGTTTTGACGTAATCATGATCGATGTAACCGGGCGCATTGTCCGCAACTTCAACAATGTAAATGGAGAAGTAAGCATTGAGCGTGGAAACTTGAACGCGGGTATGTATTTCTTGAACGTCGTTAACGAAGCAGGAAATGTAAACTCAAGCAAAGTTTTGATTCAATAATCTGAATCACTTAAAGTGAAGAAGCCCTCTCCGTCATTCGGGGAGGGTTTTTTTTATGCATTTTAACTACTTTGCATTAAACCTAACAACCCAGATTTTTGAAATACCAGAATGAATTACTCGACTTATGGAAGAGTAAATTAGACGAACCGAAAGAAGCGGCGAAAATTCTATCCGAAGTATTGCATGTAAGTCTCGATAGCGCCTACCGACGTATGCGCGGAGACACCGCTCTTAGTTTTGACGAGGGCGTGAAATTAATGCAACTAAGTGGTTTGGGTTCGGGCGCCCTCACGGGCGGATCAAAAAATCAAATCCCATTCTTTCGAAACGGAGCAATTGACACTTCTGAAAAATTGGCCGAAGTATATCGAAACAACGGTCAACACATTGCCAATATTAAAGCGGATAATGGCCATTTGTATTACCTGGCCAAAGACGTCCCCATTTTTTACAATTTCTTGTATCCGTCCATCGCGAGGTTTAAAACATTCGTTTGGATGCGCTCTTTATACAACTTCGGAAATCAGCCAGCAGAATTGTTTGATAGCAGATCGTCTGAAAACCAATTAGCCAGTGACGGACTCGATATGGCTATGAATTATCAAAAACTGTCGAGTGTTGAATTCTGGACGGACAGTACAGTAAGCAGCATGCTGAAACAAGTTAAATATTATTATGAGTTGGGCGCTATAAAGTCGGTTCAGGTCGCCATTGACTTACTCGACGAATTTGGCAAGTTGGTAGACCTTGTTTTTCGTCAAGCCGAATTAGGCTTGAAGGTTAACCCTACCAACCTCGAACCCATCCCGAACACTTCCTTTACGTTATACTATCACGAACTATTGGTTATGGATAACAGCGTCTTGGGCATTGGCGAGGTCCGAAAGCTGTACTTTGCCCCGTATTCCGGATTGAATTATTTGAGCACTACGGATCCCGACTATTGTGATGAAATTGTACAATGGTGTAAGGATCAAATGAACAACAGCGTTCAAATTAGCGAAAGCGGACATAAGGAACGCGTGCGTTTTCAGCGTCGAATACATCAGCAAATAGATACCTTAAAGGAATATATCCGATTATTTTAGACTATGAATCCAGATTTAGAAATTGCTCAAAAAGCGGTACTTGAACCGATTAATGAAATCGCTGAAAAGTTGGGTGTCCCCTATTCCGACTTGGAGCCCTATGGGAAATTCAAAGCGAAACTTCCTCTGTCCTTATTGAAAAATGCCGAAAATGAATCGGGAAAGCTCATTTTAGTGACTGCCCTCTCTCCTACTCCGGCCGGTGAAGGAAAAACAACGGTATCCATCGGGCTATCGGAAGGCATGAATAAAATCGGTAAGAAAACGACTGTGGTTCTCCGCGAACCCAGCCTCGGGCCCGTATTCGGAATGAAAGGTGGAGCAGCAGGCGGCGGGCATTCGCAGGTAGTCCCTATGGAGGATATCAATTTGCACTTTACCGGTGATTTTTCTGCGATAACCAAGGCGAATAACCTTTTGTCGGCCATGATCGATAACCACTTGTATCATGATCATGAGCCTAAACTCGACCCGAGAAGAATTCTTTGGCGGCGTGTAATTGATATGAACGACCGTTCGCTTCGCAACATAACTATTGGATTAAACGGCCCGTTGAACGGAGTTCCAAGAGAAGAAGGCTATTACATAACGCCGGCTTCGGAAATCATGGCGATTCTGTGCTTGGCGGCCGATTTCAAGGATTTAAAAAAACGACTCGGTGCCATATTGGTAGGTTTTAAACGCGATTTATCGCCTGTTTACGCTCGGGATATTAAGGCAGTAGGTGCCATGGCAGTCATTTTGCGCGACGCTTTAAATCCCAATTTGGTGCAAACCCTCGAAGGAAACCCAGCCATTATTCACGGCGGCCCTTTTGCGAACATCGCCCAGGGGACGAATTCGGTGGTCGCGACAAAAATGGGACTGGCACTATCGGATTACGTAGTAACAGAAGCGGGCTTCGGTGCCGATTTAGGTGCCGAGAAGTTTTTCGATATCAAGTGTGCTTCTTCACAATTAAAACCTTCGGCAACGGTAGTTGTAGCTACCATTCAGGCCTTGCGCTACCATGGAGGTGTAGGTCTTAAAGAACTGAAAGATCAGAATCTGGAAGCCGTTAAGAAAGGATTTGTGAATTTGAAACAGCATATTGAGAATATGCGAAAATTCAAGATTGAACCGATTGTTGCCATCAATGCCTTTCCTTGGGACACTCCAGAAGAGCACGATATTGTAACGGCTCTTTGTGCGGAGATGAATGTTTCAGCCATCGTATCCGAGGGGTGGGCAAAAGGAAGCGAGGGAACTGTGGAATTAGCGGAAGAAGTAGCCCGTGTGGCGGATGAGGATCTCGGATTGTTTTCCCCGCTTTATGCCGCTGAAAACACGATTACCGAAAAGATTGAGAAAATAGCCGCCGAAATTTACCGAGCTGCTAAAGTTGTATTTGAACCCAAAGCTCAGGCGGATTTAAGAAGGATTGATCGACTCGGATTGGGTCATTTACCCATATGTATTGCCAAAACGCAAAAATCGTTTAGCGATGACGAAACCGTTCGCGGTGCTCCTCAGGGGCACACGTTACACGTTCGCGAAATAGAAATAGCGGCTGGAGCGGGATTCGTGATTCCGATTACGGGAAAAATGATGCGCATGCCCGGACTACCTAAAGAGCCTGCGGCCTACCACATGGATGTAGATGATAATGGGGTTATTTCTGGTCTGTCGTAGGGTTTCGATGGAGCTTTCTACGCGAGCGCACTGCAGTACCGGTTTTTGTGGGTTAACGGCCTACAAAAGTGGGAACGTCCGGCTAAGCTCAATACTCACTTTATCCGGTTCTAAATTCTCGTCTTTCTTTTAGGCTTATCCCAAGGCTCTCACAGAATAACCCAACAATATACTCCTTTAATAAAACTAGGTGATTTTAAAGTGATTCGCAAGAAGCGATTTTCGTTGCGTATATCGCTCGCACCCCATTCAAGCTTTAGGCTTTAGCTTTAGCTTTAGCTTTAGCTTTAGCTTTAGCTTTAGCTTTAGCGCGAGAATACAGCTTCAACAACTAGCACACATTTCCTTGCGCACAAGCGGGACGAGCAGCGCAATGCGGAAAGGCTAAAGCCAAAACCAAACTACGCCATTTTTTCAATCACCTCCCAAATCAATCCAGATTCATAACCTTTCTGCATGGCGTGATTCGCCAGCTTTCTTTTTCTCCCAAAGGCGTTTTTATCTTTTATCGTGGCATTTTTCTTTTCCAGAATCAGCTGAAGTGATGCGCGATACTCCTCTTCATCTATTTCTGTGAGTCCGACCGCAATGCATTCCGGAGATACCCGCCGTGCCTTTAAGCCTTGCGAAATTTTATATCGACCCCATTTATTCTGCCTAAATTTTCCTCTCGCATACGATCGGGCAAATCGCTCTTCATTCAAATACTTATTCGATATCAAATGAATCATCAATTCCTCCTCTTGATCCGCCGTGAGCCCAAGCCCTTTCATTTTCTCTTCGGCCTCCCATTGACTCCGGTCTTGATAGGCGCAAAATCCCTCCAATCGATTTCGCGCCGAATCGTATAAACCCTTTGCGCTTTCTTCTGTTGACATCCTTTAAAGATAGCTACCTTTAAGCGAATGAAAAACCGGTCGGCCCTCACCTTTCTTTTGAGTTCAAACATCGTCTCCGGTTTTGCCCAAGGAATTTCTGTTTTAGCCGTTCCCTGGTACTTCGCCGATGTCCTAGATCAAAGCAGCGTGTTCGCTGTAACGTACGGATTAGTTACTTTTTTAAGTCTGTTTTGGAGCCTATACGCCGGAACACTGATCGATCGCTATTCTCGAAAATCACTGTTCTTGTATGCCAATTTTATTGCAGGTTCTATTGTCGCCCTAGCGGCCGGATATGGTTTTTTAGCGGGCACCATGCCGCCGTGGCTAATACTTACTGTATTCGGAATGACTTCCCTCTTCTTTAACATCCATTACCCCGCGCTGTACGCCTTCGGTCAAGAGATTACCGAACCTAAGAACTACGGAAAAATCAATAGCCTGTTCGAAATTCAGAATCAAGCCACCAAAGTGTTTTCAGGTGCCACCGCAGCCGTGCTAATAAGCGGAACCATTGCCCATCAGGCCATTAATGTGCTCGGCTTATCCGTCACTCTTCCGTTCGCAATTGAGTCGTGGCCACTTCATTGGATATTTGCTTTGGATGCCCTCACTTACTTCTTGGCAATGCTCCTGATTAGCCGAATCCGCTATGAATCGGTGCCTTCAAACACCAAATCAACCGACACTATTTCGGAACGATTAAAAGAAGGGTTTACCTATTTCAGAATGAATCCGCTCGTATTCAAATACGGCCTCTTCACGCATTCACTTTTCGCCTTTGTACTTGTCCAGATCTTGGTTGTGTTGCCGCAATACGTCAATCAATGGATGGCGTCGGGCCCCGATTTGTTCGCTAGCGCCCAAGCCTACTATGCTTTTGGCGCCCTAACGGCCGGATTTTTAATCCGTAAAATATTCTTTAAAACCAATACGGTTGCCTCGGTGATCATCCTGCTGCTCTTAGCAGGTTCGGTCTTTCTGTACTTGAGCTTAGGGAAAAACACCCTACTGCTCTATGCGAGTCTTTTCACAGCAGGAATAACGAATGCAGGTACGCGAATCATTCGAGTGACCTTCTTATTCAACCAAATTCCGAACTATGTCATTGGACGTGCAAATACGGCCTTTACGGTCGCCAATTTGATTTTGCGCTCCGTTCTAATAGGGTTCTTTAGCTTGCCCTTTTTCATGGACGGACCCACCGTCCGGTATGCCTATCTGGCCGGAGGTGTACTGGTCCTTGGATCAGCCGTTCCATTACTTATGGACTATAAAAATCTGCGAAAATTGGCGCTAACGAATTAAGCGCGTACTTCTTCTCCTTTGGCATCGAACAAACGGAATTCGAGGTATTTGTACGCATCGCGTGGTACCACCTTAAATTTCATTTTGTACTTCCGGTTCCATTTTTTTCGAAGGCTTTGCCATCCTGCCGTTAGGTAGGCCGCAATAAAGGGATGTGTATGTAATTCCACAACCTTATTTCCGCGCTTCATGATTCCCTCCAACTGAGAGTCGATGCGATCAATAATAAGGATAGGAGCTTCTACCTCGCCAATACCATCAGGGTTCTCTTCCCGAGTTTTGATGTTCATTTCGGGGCGAACACGCTGACGCGTAATTTCGACCAACCCGAAACGACTCGGAGGTAAAATCTTGTGCTTCGCTCGATCGTCGGCCATAGCTTTTTTCAAAGCCTCATACAGCGCCGCTCTATTCTCTTTGCGTTGCATATCGATGAAATCGACCACAATAATTCCGCCCATATCGCGCAAGCGCAATTGACGAGCAATTTCATTGGCCGAAATTAAATTCACTTCAAGAGCGTTCTGTTCTTGGTTCTCTTTGCTATTCGATCGGTTTCCAGAGTTCACATCGATTACGTGCAACGCTTCCGTATGCTCAACGATCAAATACGCCCCCTTGCTCATTGATACAGATCGACCAAACGCAGCTTTAATCTGACGCTCAATGCCAAAGTGCTCAAACGAAGGCACACGGCCTTGATAGAGCTTTACAATGTTTTCCTTTTCAGGAGCAATGGTGGCCACGTAGGCCTTAATGTCTTGGAACAGCTCCTCATCGTCTACGACAATACTATTGAACGACTCGTTCATAATATCTCGCAAAATAGCCGTTGCACGGTCCATTTCACTCAATAAGCGATAAGGTGCTTTTTTGCGTGGCATTAAGCGGTGCATGTTCTTCCAACGCTTAACCAATTCGTTAAGATCGCTGTGCAGATCTGCCACTTTTTTACCCGTTGCTACGGTGCGGATGATTACTCCGAAACCCTTTGGGCGAATCGATTGAATCAAACGACGCAGTCGAGTGCGCTCTTCTTTGTCCGGAATTTTTGACGAAACGGAAATACGATCGGAAAACGGCATTAACACCAAGTATCTTCCAGCTATGGAAATCTCGGAACTAATACGCGGTCCTTTAGTCGAGATAGGCTCTTTAGCCACTTGGACCAAAAGGTCCATACCCTTCTTAATAACCTCGTCGATTTTACCGTTTTTGTCGATATCACCCTCTCGTTCAAACGTCTCTAAAGACCATTTTTGACGACCAGTAGTCGTCCTTTTTTGATACTTCAAAAGAGATTTGATCTGCGGTCCTAGATCATGGTAGTGTAAAAAGGCATCTTTCTCGTAACCTACATCCACAAACGCGGCGTTAAGTCCAGGAACTGTCTTTTTCACTTTTCCGAGGTAGACATCGCCTACCTGAAACTGCCGCCCTTCTACTTCCCTCTGCAACTCGTGCAGACGTCCGTCTTTAAGCAAGGCAATTTGAACATCGGAACCGCTACTGCTATCAATAATCAGCTCGGTACTCACAATAATAAAATTTTGGCCAACTCAATTCCCTCGGGAATAGGCCAGATGCTCAAAGCAATAGGGAAAGGAAAGAAAATAGTAAAAACCTAAAGGCAGAAGGATTCCGCCTTTAGATATCTAAAAGATTACTTCTTCTTATGACGATTTTTCTTCAAACGTTTCTTGCGCTTGTGCGTCGCCATCTTATGACGTTTACGTTTTTTACCACTCGGCATAACTTAATGCTTTAAGTCGTTAATAATTTTTTTACTTACTCCATTGATCAAGCAAAGCTTGCACTTCTACCTTAGATTCCTCATCGGTGGCAACATCTAGATAAGCTCCGTATGCTGCTGTCATTTCCAATGTGTCTCCCAAGCTTTGATGTGCGTCGCCTAAGAAACGGTAGGCTTCTACATTTGCTGGATCCAACTCGACGACCCTTCGAAACCGCTCCACAGCTTTTTCATACTGACCTGATTGTATACTAAACAATCCAAGGTAAAACTGTGCCTTTGGGTTATTCGGGTGGTCCTCAGCAATCTGTCTTAACGACATAATACCTTCCATCGGACTTGCGCCCCGAACTTTTTCAATGGCCTCGTCAATCAATTCATCCACACTTAAAGCCGTTTCACTGACTTCAGGTGCTTCATCATTCAACGCCGTTCTAGGCGCTGTATATAAAAGAACGATCAGGACAATTCCTCCGGCGATTACAAATACCGGCGCTAATCGTCTCATTTCGCTACGCGAACTTTATTTTTCACTCCTTCTACAAACGTCTTGCTCGGTTTAAAAGCAGGAATATTATGTGCCGGAATAATAATGGTCGTATTCTTGGAAATATTACGACCCGTCTTCTCGGCGCGCTCCTTAACGATAAAACTTCCAAATCCTCGAAGGTATACGTTCTCACCAACCTCCAAAGAATCTTTCACCTCATCCATGAACGCTTCTACAGTGGCTTGCACTTCCAATTTCTCTAATCCTGTCTTATCTGCAATATTCGCCACGATATCCGCTTTGGTCATCTCTATCAATATTTTTTAAAAATTCAACGCTTGACTCGTCTGTCATTTTCAGGGGTGCAAATATAGAGCAATTTTTCCTTTCCATAAAACCGAACGAACGTTAAATTTGTTGCCCTAACTTATTCTTAGTCAAACAAATCCGATTCTTCCCTATGGAATTCTCCGAAGTCTTAATTGATTGGTATCAAAAGAACCATCGAGAACTCCCTTGGAGAACCTCGGAAGACCCCTATTACATTTGGCTTTCAGAAATCATATTACAACAAACCCGCGTTGCACAAGGCTTGCCATATTTCTATCGCTTTACTGAAAAGTATCCAAGTGTTTATGACCTCGCAAATGCTCCAACAGACGAAGTACTAAAACTGTGGCAAGGCCTAGGTTATTATTCACGAGCACGAAATCTTCATACCGCAGCGAAACAAGTAGTTGCCGATTTCGACGGGAAATTCCCCGAGAATTACAAAGATTTGCTCTCTTTGAAGGGCGTGGGTCCCTACACAGCAGCGGCCATAGCCAGCTTTGCGTTTCAACTGCCCCACGCAGTCGTCGACGGTAACGTCTATCGAGTTCTCGCTCGCTATTTCGGGGTAGACCTACCCATTAATCGGCCTACTGGCCATAAATACTTTCAGAAGTTAGCGGATGAAGTGCTCAACCAAAAGCGACCCGACCTTCACAATCAGGCCATTATGGAGTTTGGCGCTTTGCAATGCAAGCCCCAAAACCCAGATTGTCATTCTTGCCCGTTGTCATCGGGCTGTGAAGCCCTGAAATCAAATACTATTCGCGAGCTCCCGAAAAAAGAAGGTAAAACTAAAGTGAAATCGGAATGGTACCACTACTTGGTGATTGAAACTCCCGACGGAATTTTGATGAATCAGAGAAAAGGAGCAGGTATATGGGAAGGATTGTTCGATTTCCCGCGGATTGTGAGTTCCGATAAAATCTCCTTTACAGACGTCCAAAACGATGCGCTCTGGCTAAAAATGATCGATAACCAACCCTTCGAATTGGCCCCGTCATCCCAAGAAATGAAACATCGGCTCAGCCACCGTCTTCTTCACATACAATTTCACCGACTCAAATTGACCTTTACCCCACGATTTCAGGGAATTGTGGTGGTGGATCCAGAAGAACTTACGACCTTTGCCGTTCCAATAGTTATTCACGATTGGATGTCTTCTGAAGGACTTATATAGGATAATTCCTCAAGAATGATAAATTTGTTAGACACTCAACTCAAGAAGTTATGGCCGGTAGTTTAAATAGAGTCTTTCTTATTGGTAATCTTGGAGCAGATCCAGAGGTTCGTCATTTTGACGACGGTGGATCCTTAGCCCGTTTGAGAATTGCCACTACTGAGTCGTACAAAAACCGCGAAGGGAACAAAGTTGAAAATACGGAGTGGCATACGGTTGTGCTGCGACGTGGACTCGCAGGTGTAGCAGAAAAATATGTGAAAAAAGGGGACAAAATCTTCATTGAAGGGAGTATTCATACCCGCCAATGGCAAGACGACCAAGGGAACGACCGATACAGTACGGAAATTCGAGGAACAAACATGACCATGCTTGGGTCACCCGGTGGGAACAGCGGTGGTTCACCATCTCCTTCGAGCTTCCAATCGCCCAACCCGGCGGCACAGTCTAACCCAGAACCGACGGCAACCACGTCAACACCGCCTGCACCTTCAACCGAAAGCTTGGGAAGTTCAGACGATGACGACCTACCCTTCTAGTACGAACGAAACTAATTTCGATTGGACCCTGACCCTGAACCTTTACTCCTCCTGAATATCTTTCTCGAAATCCCCTTGGGATCCTTGATGTACCTTGCTCTTTTGGTACTACTTCTTTTTGTCTCCGCATTCATTTCTGGAGCAGAAGTAGCCTTTTTTAGTTTGTCGCCATCCGATTTTGCCGTACTCGAAAAAAAGAAATCTGCTGCAGACGAATCCGTTCTTGACCTTCTAAACAAGCCCAAGTCGCTGTTAGCCACCATTCTTATAACGAACAACTTCATCAATATTCTTATCGTACTCATTTCGACCCTCTTGGTTGACCTGCTGTTCGACTTCAGCTCGAATGTTGTTCTAGACTTTTTGGTTAAAATTTTAGGCATCACATTTCTACTCCTCCTTTTCGGAGAGGTTCTTCCCAAAGTATATGCCAATCGAAACGCATTGAGTTTTAGTCGAAAACTGGCTCAGCCTTTGCTCATAATGAGCAAATTGGTTCGACCGCTGGCGAAATTTCTAATCGGCACTTCGAGTTTGCTCGAAAAACAACTCAAACCAACGGGTTCCAATCTGTCCGTTGAAGACTTAACTACCGCATTGGAAATCACAAGCGATGACCAGCGTTCCCAAGACGACCAACGGTTACTCGAAGGAATTGTGAAATTTGGATCAATCGAAGTCCGTCAAATCATGAAACCCCGAATGGATCTTGTGGCGATGAATACAGAGGATTCCTACGAGCATGTACTCAAAGTTATTCTCGACAACGGCTATTCGCGTCTTCCCGTTTATGAAGAAAATCTGGACCAAGTAAAAGGAGTACTGTACATCAAGGATCTATTAAAGCATTTAAATGCTCCAAGCGACTTCAAATGGGTCAATTTGATTCGTGATCCCTTTTTCGTTCCAGAGAACAAAAAAATCGACGACTTACTCAAAGAGTTCCAAGAACGTAAAATTCACATGGCCGTCGTGGTTGATGAATACGGAGGTACTTCCGGACTTGTAACCCTTGAAGATGTGCTCGAAGAAATTGTTGGTGATATTTCCGACGAGTTTGATGACGAGGATATCATTTACTCCAAACTCGACGAGTCCAATTATATTTTTGAAGGCAAAACTCCGCTGAACGACTTTTACCGAATACTTGAAATCGAGGGAAGTACTTTCGATGAAATCCGCGGTGACGCAGATACTTTGGCCGGATTTATCCTTGAAATATCGGGTAAGTTCCCTACCAAGAATGAAGAAATAGATTTCGAAAACTTCCGTTTCAAAGTAGAAGGAATCGATCATCGACGAATTAAACGAATCAAAGTAAGCCTTCTGCCCGTACCCGATAATAATCAGGATGAAGATTAAGATTTCACTTCTTTTTTTGGTTTTATTCATAAGCGCTGCCTGCGGCAGAAAAGATATTACGCCCCTTCCCTTTGGCCATTTTCGAATCACTTTACCCGAAAGATCTTACGCTGCATTCGATGAAGGATTCCCCTATTCTTTTCAATACCCCGATTACGGCCGCGTTCAAGAACGTGCCAATTATTGGAGCACCGTTCAATTACCCCAGTTTAAAAGCGACATTCATCTCACTTATAAACCACTCGATAAAGACCTCTATAAATACCTCGAAGAATCGCGAGATTTAGCCTATAACCACACCGGAAAGGCCGATGGCATTCAAGAGCAGGTTTATATTAATCCCGATACTAAAGTATATGGGGTACTCTACGAAATAACGGGGGACGCGGCATCGCAGTTACAATTCTTCGTAACGGATAGCACAAATCATTTTCTCCGCGGAGCCCTTTACTTTCGGGCAACACCGAATTTCGATTCTATAAGACCCGTTTTTGAATACCTGCGGGAAGATGTCATTCACCTCATAGAGACAACGACGTGGAACGTCGAGATCTGAGCCATACATAGGCCTGAAGGGAGAAAATCAGAAAAGAGAACATCAAGTGAACCGGCTGCATCGCAGCTGGTAACCCGGCGTAAGCCAATACGATTCCGCTAATCACTTCCAGAAACACTAATACGCCCATCCAATACACCTCGCGTATCGGCTCAAACCGCATAAAATTCATCACTACTAGAGCCGCATTTACAAATACTAAAAGCAAGGAAAAGCTGCGATGCACTTTGAAAATAATCGGAAGCTGATCAATCCAACCCGAGCGATTGAGTCCGCTCAAGGCTTTCGAAATAGCATCGACTTCTTCGCGGACTTGTGTGCCCAATATGATTTGCGTTAAAGAAAGTAGAATGGCAATCGTAAGAAAGCGCTTAAAATGTTTCTCGGTAAAAATGGGCGCTTGTTCTCCATCGCGCCGAAGGCGACTCAACAAAGTCAGAATCAAGGCTACGATTGCCAATGCACCGAGCATGTGAATTGTAATTTGCCCCGGAATCAAATTTCCGTCGACGACCACCTTTCCCAGCCACGCCTCAAAACCGAGCAAGAAAAGAATGGCAGTGGCCAAAAGCGGAATGAAAATGCTTTTTCGGATCCAAAAGAAACTCAAAAAAAAGGTGAGGAAAACGGGAATTCCACTAATTGCTCCGAGTAGACGGTTTATAAATTCAGTCCAGGTATGGAGCGCATTAAAATGAGCGTAGTCGTGCTTGGTGTATTCTGCCCATTGTGTTTCGTTGTACTCCGCCGTCGTTGTGAAATTGGTTTGTGCCACCCACAAAGCGTCGTTTCGAATAATGACCTGCCCTTTTTCAAAGGATCGATCGGGTGCCCATTCTAGTTGCGACCTTTCGGTCGGGGGAATGAGATAGCCAAAACACTTGGGCCAGTCAGGACAACCCATACCACTTCCCGTCATACGCACTACGCTCCCTGCTAGAACAACTAGCAGGACGCAAATCAAACTTAATCGAGCCGTAATGAAAATCCAATTCCTCATATCCTCTAGGGAACCATTTTAAGGGAAATAAAGTTCCCTGATTCTTCTTTGGTTCGCGGCAAATTTACCATTTTTGATTACCGCCTTATGAAAGGATTTCTAAATGATTTAGCCGAAGAAGTATATTCCGCCCGAAAGGGCGCGTTGCATCAAGTGCTCATACTTTTGCCCAGTAATCGATCGGCCCTTTTCCTTCGGAAAGCTTTTGGAGACATTATTGAATCACCTGAGCTTTCACCACACATTGTTTCCATTGATTCATTTATTCAAGAATGGAGCCGTCTCGATCTATACGATCCGGTTCGCTTGATGTTCGAATTGTATCAAAGCTATTCAGCTCTGGTGAAACCCGACGAAAAAGAGCCCATCGAAGAATTTGCCAATTGGGGTCAAATGCTCCTTCAAGATTTTAACGAAATCGATCGGTATTTGGTCGATGCAAATAAACTGTACGACCATTTGCTCGATGTTCGTCAAATAGAGGCGTGGATGCCCGATGGCCCTGCTGAACCCACTCCGCTCATGAAGAAGTTTCTCCGTTTTTGGGAGCAAATGGAGCCGATATATCATCATTTCCGGGAGCGGCTCATTGAAAAAAAGGCGGCCTACCAAGGAATGGTCTATCGCTATTTGGCCGATAATTTGGATCGGGCGAACGAATTGTGGCCAAAACAATGGCCCAATGAAATTTATATCGCCGGATTTAATGCCCTGAACAAATCGGAAGAAGTTCTTTTTAAATGGCTCGCCAAAGAAAAAGGTGCCCACCTGCGGTGGGATGCAGATAAGTACTATTTAGACAACCCTGTTCAAGAAGCGGGCTTGTTCCTGCGGAGATTTTTGGAGATCCCTGAATTTTTAGAACAAGGACAACTAAAGTGGACAGGGAACTACTGGAAAACGGAAACAAAAAAAATAGATGTTTGGGCCATGTCCAAAAATATGGCGCAAGCCGAATGGACCGGAAAACTTTTGGCAGAACGCGCGAAAGACGATCCCACTTTCTCCAATACGGCGGTGGTTTTGGCCGATGAAGATTTACTATTGCCCGTACTCAACGCTTTACCCGAAGAAGTTCGAAATGTCAATGTAACCATGGGCTATTCCATTAAACATGGTTTGGCCGTCGATTTTCTAGAACAAGTAATTCGACTCCAAGAAGGAGTTGAAAAAATGAGCGCTACCGGTAAATCGAAACGCTTTTACTACCAACCTGTACTTCGTTTAATTAGCCATCCTCTTTGGCGGTTGTTGTGCCCAGATCATCCGGTAGATCGAATTCAAAAAGCCATTGCACAGCGCAACTGGGTGTATTTTAGTCCGACCAATCTTCAGAATCTTTGGATCGAAAACGGCGGAGAATGGGACTCCTGGTGCGCCCTACTTTTATCGTGCTGGGAAGTAGAAGTCGTAACGAAGAATCTCGTGAAATGGGCTTCACTATGCCGAGAACGAATGGAGTCACACGACGCTCGGAGAATAGAATGGGAACGTGAATTTCTCTTTCATTTGACGACCGTAATTAAACAGGTGGATGACTTGAACAACGAATACAGCGGCCTCTCTAAGATGAGCGCCGTCCGAACTTTTCTTCGCCCATTGATTCAAAAACAAGAGGTTCCGTTTTACGGAGAACCCTTAAAAGGGCTTCAAATCATGGGAATGCTCGAGACCCGTACTTTGGATTTCGAATACATCATTCTTCTTTCCGTAAATGAAGAAGTGCTTCCGGCTGGCAAGGGAAGCAACAGTTTTATTCCCTTCGATTTAAAAGCAAATTACCACTTGCCAAGAACGAAAGAAAAGGATGCGATCTTTGCCTATCACTTCTACCGTTTACTCCAAAGAAGTAAACAGATACACTTATTACACACCACTCAAAGCGACGAATTCGGCAGTGGCGAAAGAAGTCGATACATCGCCCAACTCGCTCATGAACTGCACGATATTCACGAGGCTGTTGAATTCAACGAGCACGTAGTTTCGGTTTCCATTTTAGGCGCGCACACGGATGTTCAATGGAAAGTTGAGCATTCAAACGCCATCAATGAGCGACTGAAAGAGATGTGCTTATCCGGCTTTTCGCCCAGCGCATTGAATCGGTATTTACATGCCCCACTCGAGTTTTATTTTCAATATGTTCTTCAATTATACGAAGCGGATGAAGTAGAGGAATCACTTGAGGCCAGCACTTTTGGCGATGTGGTGCACGACGCGTTGGAGCGGCTTTACAAGCCATTTGTAGGGGAGGTATTATCTCCGGGCCTTTTAAACGGTCTCCTTAAAAAAGGAAATGAAGCCGTTGAAGAGGCTTGGATCAGGAAGTATCCGGGTGGCGACTTATCGCGCGGAAGTAATGTATTGGGATTAGAAGCTGCGCGTAAATACGTGCACCGATTCCTCCTTCAAGAACAGCGGAACCTCGAAACCATTGAAAAATCGGGGTCCAATATGGTCCTTCTTGGAACGGAAAAGAAACTGGAGGCGCCATTGCGCTTATCGAACGGTAAGGAAGTCCGAATCAAAGGAACGGTCGATCGTATTCATCAAATTGGCGATACCATTCACGTAGTAGACTATAAATCGGGAACGAGTTCCAAAGATCGATTGGTTTGGAGAGATTGGGAATCAGCGAAGGAGCACAAGAATATGGAGAAGCTTGTTCAATTAATGATTTACCAATGGCTTTGGCATCGTGCCGAAGGCACAGAAATTGAGCATATAAAGTCGGAAATTAGTTGGCTACGCGCTCCTCAACTCAATGGGCAACTAACTTTTACAGACAAAAAAGAAGTCCTCACAAAGGAGGACTTCCAAGAGTTTGAATGGGGATTGATCAACCTTATTGAAGAGATCCTAAATCCGGATATCGCATTCGAGAATCCGGAGGAAGCTCCCTACTTGAAGTTTAGCAATCCTAACGAGAACTAATTACGCCTCGGTCATTTTCGTACAAGCTTTTGCACAGTCTTTTTTGCCCTTCTCCATATGGGCGGCTTTTTTGCCGTCTGTACATTTCGAAGGATCACAAGGTTGTGAGCAGCTCGATTTCTTTGAACCTGCGTCTGATGATTCCATCGATGCCAAGGTCGCCGTATAAATTCCATCGTGAAGTCCGTTAATGACCTCGACAATTTCCTCTTCTGAAAGCTCTTCTGAATCGAACTCTACAGTAGCAACCGACTCATCGAAGTTTACGGATGCATAAGACACACCGTTCGTACTACCTAAGGCTTTTTCAATGGTGTTCACGCAACCGTGCGAGCACATCATACCATCGACTTTAATATTGACTTTAGAAGCTACCGCTTCCGTTGCCACCTCTTCAACAACAACCGCCTCTTCGTTGGTTGGTTGATTACACGAAGCAAATAATGCCATACTAGCGGCGATGATTCCGGTGAAAAGTACTTTTCTCATATTCATAATGTTTACTGTTAAATGCTAATTTTCAATTACTTTATATAACTCCGTTTCGGAAACGGCTTCTGCCAATCGATCTTTTGAAACGCCTTCAGAATCAACCACGGCAATGCCTCTTTCCCATGAAACTTGCGCTCCGTTTACTCCTTCCAACTCTTCAAGAGCGGTTTGCACCCTGCGAGCACAATGCATACAACTCATTCCTTCTATAGACAAAGATAATTCCATTCTTCACTACTTTATGTGACCAATGAACAAAGGTAGTAGAAAAACGCTTTTTCTGCTAAAATATTCCACCTTTGCAGCCATGATGGAACGATTTAACAATACTCTTGGCCATTGGGTGATCATGGTTTTCCTAGCCATTATTTGGGGAAGCTCATTCATTCTCATGAAGAAAGGATTATTGGTTTTTAGTTTTGACCAAGTCGCCTCCATGAGAATGTCCTTCGCCTTTATTTTTATCGGCCTACTTGGCATTCGTTTTTACCGGTTTTTCGAATGGAAATATGCCCTCCCTTTGTTTTTAGTGGGACTTTTAGGCAATGGAATTCCAGCCTTCTTATTTACGAAAGCCGAAACCCGACTCGATAGCTCAATTGTGGGTGTCCTCAATTCACTTGTTCCTTTGTTCGTGGTTCTTATTGGTATTATTTGGTTTCGAGCGACGGTCACTAAAGCTCAAATACTCGGGATCGCACTTGGGCTCATAGGAGCTACCACGCTCATGTGGCCAGAAGGAAAGCTCGGCGCTGCAAATTATTGGTATTACGGCTTTTTCGCCATTGCCGCAACCGTATGCTACGCCATCAGCACGAATTTAATTAAGTCGAAACTACAAGATATGCGCTCTTTAGCCATTACGGTAATCGCCTTTAGTTTTGTGGGTCCTCTCGCTCTGATTTACTTATTCTCAACGGATATTATAGTTAGAATGTCAATGCCCGGCGCCTACGGCGCGATGGGTTATGTGGCGATCTTAGGCATTGTTGGAACGGCATTAGCCGTCTGGTTATTCAACGAACTTATAAAAATGACCACTGCAATTTTCGCCGCATCGGTCACTTATTTAATACCCATTGTGGCGCTCATTTGGGGACTCATTGATGGAGAGCAAATTCTCATTCGGCATTTTATTGGCATTGTGACTATCTTGAGCGGAGTATATGTCGTGAATGCCAAATTTACGCGAACAAAGAATCTTAAAACTCCTGCTCCATGATTGAGAATGTCGAGGATTTAAGGGCGCTCTATGCTACACCCAGCGATCGAGCTATTCGAAAGAGCCTAACTCGGCTCGATAAGCATGCACGTCATTTTATTGAAACATCCCCGTTCGCCATTTTAGCCTCGTACAGCAGAACAGGTACTGCAGACGCTTCTCCGCGCGGCGGAAAAGCCGGATTCGTGGCTATTCAAGACGACCATACACTCGTTGTTCCCGACTTCAAAGGAAACAACCGGCTCGATAGCTTAGCCAACATCGTTGAAACGGGATCGGTCGGACTCCTATTTCTAATTCCCGGAATGGACGAAACGCTTCGCGTAGAGGGCTCGGCATATTTAAGTACGGATTCAGCATTTTTGGATCTTTTCCCGGAGGAAAGAAACCTCATGGCAGCCTGTATTGTGGTGAATGTAAATACACAATTCTTACACTGCGCCAAAGCGCTTATGCGTTCGGAATTATGGTCGACAGATCGTCAAATAGATCGGAATGAATTCCCAAGTATGGGGCAAATGCTCAAGGACCAACTTCAAGATTCGGAAGAACCAGAATCGCGTGAGGACATGGTCAAGCGCTACGCCAAGGAATTATAAAGAATTTGGCTTCCAAATAGAATCTAAGGTCGAGAACAATTCTTGCCGCAAGGCAGCCAATCGCTTCATCTCCTTTGGATCTTTAGCAAAGTAGTATCGGAATCGCCATTTCGCCGCCCATTTACGGACTCGTTGACTGTACAGGAAAGCGAACTTACCCGAAGCGTACATAAAGGCGACAAAATAAAGTCCAATGAACCATTGAGACGATAAAGCAACCAAAATAAAGAAGATCCAATACCAAATGGAATGCGTGAGTAGACCAAAAAAGAAGAGTCCGGTCGCTTCAAAATTCTTGTGCTTAAATACCTTTTTGGCCAGCCCTTGCCCAACTTTATAAGGAATTATATTGAGCAAAAAGCCCATAACAAAAAGCGGGAGAGTGATGGCCAATAAGAGCGTCTCGCCAATTTGATTCACTATTGGCCAGTTGGTTTTCGCGAAAAGTGGAAGGCGCAAACGGCGACGGGCGGCTGCGTCATTCAACTCTTCTACTTGCTTTTTAATCGTCTCTAAAAGCGCTTTGTTCGATTCTTCTTCATTCAGAAATGCCCTTACAAAGGACTGGTCGTACTTCCACTTTTGCGTATAATTTGAAAGGCGAACTCCGGCATTTTTAAGTGCTTGAGGTACGTATAGAAGTCGAAGTTTTTCAAGGGTATCATTATAATCTGCGGAGGGAATATCCATCATCAAAGGACGCATCGCATCGAAGAGCTTTTCCCGAAGCACTTTCATTAACCGAGCTTCATTAAAATTTTCCGGATCGTAATAGTCTTCCACACATATGGGCTTTCCGTAGGTAACGACTACGCTTCGGCCCATTTTGGCGTGTTCCTCATACACTACGCCTGTAGGAACAAGTTGAAGATCTAATTTCCAGTCGGACTCTTTTTCCGCCGCCAAAGCCATTCTAAAAACACCTTTTTTCAAAGGTCTCAATCGCCTCGTTAATGCTTGATCCCCTTCCGGATAAATTAAAATGCGCTGGCCGTCTTTGATGTACTGAATAATGTTGCGCATGATCTCCTCATTCTTGTACATGTTTTCCATCCCATCTTGCGGTCGATAGATTGGAAACATTCGAATTCTCGTCAGGAATTTTGCAACCATCGGGTTTTGAAATGCACCAGCTCGAGCAACAGAATAAGGTTGATCGCGCATCATAATGATGGCGATTACGGCATCTACTAGAGCATTTTCATGGTTCGGGGTAATGATGAAGGGCTTTCCTTTGGGCAGATTTTCACGACCGTGAACTTCAAATCGGTAGAACGTATGAAGCCCGGCATTGATCCAAAGTTTTAAAATTCTATACAGATTACTTTTGCGGTAATTCGCCATGAAGGTTAATTAGGAACGAGCGTTGCCGGTGCTTTTCGACTCCAAAAGTACGAAATGGAAAGTCCTACCACAATATGCCAAATACTCCACCAAGCCGCCAAAATGGCCATTCCGCCGATACCGTCGAAGAAATTAAAAATTAGAACGAGGGCGAGTCCGGAGTTTTGAATAGAGGTTTCAATGGCGATAGATCGGCGCGTCGGAATGTCAAGTTTCATGAGACGCGCAATGTTATATCCGCCCGTTAGGGCGACCGTATGATGAATTAAAACAATGAAAACAACAAACTGAATGACCTCTAAGAAAATCGAGTAATTCGCTTTAAAGGCGAAGATTACAAAACCGATGAAAATGAGCATACTCAGATTTTTGATTGGCTTTACGATGCGCTCCGTTATTTTAGGAAATTTCTTGGCGAAGCCAATTCCCAATACCAATGGGATAATGAGCAATAAGGCAATGATTTTAAAAACGGCTACTGGGTCGAGCGTAATCGTTTTCAGAATTTCTCGTGTAGGCGGATAAAGAGCCGCCCAAAAACCGAAGTTCAAGGGAGTGAGAAGAATGGAGAAGGCAGATGAAAACGCCGTCAACGAAACGGATAAAGCGGTATTTCCGCGCGCCATGTGAGACATGAAATTACTGATGTTTCCGCCGGGAACGGCGGCGAGTAAAAACATACCTAAAGCGATACTCGGACTCGGCTGCAGTATGTTTACCAAAATAAGTGTGGCTACGGGTAAAAAAATAAACTGACTAAAAAGACCGGTAAAAAGAGGTTTCGGATGACCAACAAGGGGTTTGAAGTGATCCGTTTTTATTTCCAAGGACACGCCGAACATAATGAATGAAAGAGCGATATTCATGAAAAGGATATTTCCCTCACTGAAATTTAATTGAATACTGTCAAGACTTTCCATAGGCTGGGTTTGAGTTGGAAGATATTAAATAATTGTTATCCTCTTGAGTTGCGATTATATAGCCAAAGTTGGTCACGAACGGTCCAAAGTCATTATTGAATATTAATTGTCTGTTTATTTATTTGCGATTAGCACAAAAAAAAAGCCGTCTCGCAAAAACGAAACGGCTTCTGAATAAAAAGAATGAATGCTTAATTCACTTTGAAATCTTCATCGGTGAAAGTAGGTGCGAAGTTGACCTCTTTTGTTGTGGCCTCCATTTTTTGCGGGCCTAATGGAATAAATACGGTACCTGGATACATTACTCCATCAAAATCGGTGTAATTGGCATAATCAGTGGATTGCACTACTGGGCCTTCAGGACCTTCTTGCGTATTTGACGAACGCACTTTATATCCTGTTTCGGTATCGAAATAATCGGATCGAACATCGCCGTTCGGGCTGGTCACTTCCATTTCATAAACAGAACGTCCTTCGATGCTTTTAATCGACTTCAACTCTGCGGTAATACCATTTTCTTCATAATGCAATTCCGGGAAAATAAGTGCCTCCATTTTAAGATCGGCAATATCCTCCTCGGACATGGGAACATCTTGTCCCTGCTGCGACATTTTCGCCTCGTCCCCATTTAAACGCATGCTGAAAATAGCCATAGGTCCCATAGACATTTCCTGCGCCATACGATCTGGCTCCTGGTATTTCTGCTCCATACTCAAAGTCATACCCTGTGCAGAAAGTTCCATTTTAATGTACGCTTCACTTACTTCGGCGAGCTTTTCACGACCTCCAATGGCGGTAAGGTAATTTTCGATTACAACCTCCGCTGTTACTCCGGCTGGAATGGGAATAGAAGGTTCCGTAGTCGGATCTCCATAGACATCGTACCATTCGATGGTTCCAAACTCTGCCAAACCCGACATAATTTCTTCTCCTTTTCCAACAATGAGAAGAGTCGACTGTTCCGGCTTGATGTATTCATTCGCAACTCTTGTAACCGCCTCTAAATCTACTGCGGCCAAATTCTTTAAATAGCTCGCGTAATAATCTGCTGGCAAATCGTATCGAGCTGTATTCAAAGCAAAGTTTGCAATGGTGTTTGGATTCTCTAAACGCAAAGCAAAAATTCCGTTCAAATAGCTTTTTACGGCGTCTAGCTCTTCTTGGTTTAGATCTCCCTCCCTGATACGGTTAAATTCGAAAAGGAACTGCGTAACTGCACTATCGGTCACTTCATTTCGAACCTTTCCGTAGCCTTGGAATTCACCTACTAGCGGATCCTTACTCAATGACGAATAGGCTCCATAAGTATAGGCCTTATCTTCTCTAAGGTTTTTGAAAAGACGACCGGCAAAACCACCACCTAGAACCTCATTCATAACTTCTGCTGCAATGGCGTCCTCGCTTCCTGGTTCAAGATCGACCAAGTTTCCAATTTTCACATTCGATTGGGTGCTTTCGTCTTGATTCACAACCACTACTCGGAAGTCGGTCGGGTTTGTTGGCGCTATATACTCGAAGCTAGGCACGTCTCCCATTTCCCAGTCGGAAAGGTATTTTTTCACCAGCTTTTTCGCCTTTTTCGGCGAGATATCTCCAACGACGGCTAAATAGGCAATATTTGGTTTGAAATAAGTCTGGTAATACTGCTTACAATCATCTAGGGTGATGGCTTCAATCGTTTCTGTTCGGTCGACATCTCCGTACGGATGTTGATTTCCATATACTACTCGATTCCAAACACGGTCTGATATAGCGTCTGGGTTATCTTTCCCAAACTCGAGCGCATCCATATTCTCTTTTTTCACCTTCGCGAATTCTTCTTCCGAAAAGCTGGGGTTCATTACCACGTCGGCCATGATCGCAAAAAAGTCTTCTGTATTTTTAGAAAGGCAGTTTCCAAAAACAGAACTAGAAGATGCGTTTAAGGATGCGCCTAAAAAATCAACTTCTTCGTCGAGTTGGGCTTTAGTGCGCGTTGTTGTTCCACGCGTGAGCATTTGACCGGCCAAATCGACGTAACCCGACTTATCTCCTTCGAGAATTGGATCCCGATCGAGAATTAATCTAAAGGTAACTCGTGGTAAGCGATCGTTTTGAACGACGAATACTTTGAGTCCGTTTTTCATTTCAATGACTTCGTATTCCCCAATATTAACCTCGGGTGCAGGTCCGGCCGCAGGCCGAACAGAACGATCTAATTCTTGAGCTTGGGCGCTAACAAATACGATCAGCGCGGCAAAAATTCCGTATATCTTTTTCATGGTTTCTTTTATTGTGCTGATGATTGAGCTTGATCTTTAGGAAGGTAAATAAGCTTCACGCGCTTCTCTAGATCTAAATATTTTTGGGCAACACGTTGAATGTCTTCGCGCGTTACGGATCTATAACGTTCAATTTCATTATTGATCAGATTCGCATCACCGTAGTAAACGTGATAATTAGCTAAACTTTCTGCGATACCCGACATGCTTCCATTGCTCTGAATAAAGCTCGATTCGATTTGATTGAGTGCTTTTTCGTATTCGCGCTCTGTTATCAATTCGTTCTTCACCCGAGTCGTTTCTTCATCCAATCCGATGATTAGAGAATCCAATGATTTTCCAATTTGAGGAAGACCAAGTAGAATAAAGATACCGGCATCTTCCAGCACATAGGGGAAAGACGCTACAGAAAGAGCCATTTCTTCCTGATCAATGAAACGAGACTGCAAACGAGCACTAGCTCCTCCACTCAACACCTGAGTTAAGAGTTGCATGGCGTAGGCATCTGAATCCGTTTCGCCGGGCATGCCGTAGGCCATGAATACGGCAGGAATTTGAATATTATCATACACCGTATCGACAATCTCCGCCGTTAAAGGTGGTTCGATAATATCCGGGCGAGGAATTTCTTGCGTCCCTTTCGGAATATCAGAAAAGTACTTTGCGATTAAAGCTTTGGCCTCTTTAGGGTCAAAATCTCCCGCAATCGACAAAGTTGCGTTATTGGGAACATAGAATGTTTTATAGAAATCCATAAACTCACTCAATTCCGCCTTTTTGATGTCTTCAAGTGAACCAATGGGAATCCAGTTATACGGATGCTCTGTAAACGAACGAGAAAAGAGCTCCCCGCGAAAACTTGCATAAGGCTGATTGTCGTAGTTCTGTCTTTTTTCTTCCTTCACAACTTCTCGCTGCGTCTCCAATCCCTCTTGATCAATTTTGGCGTGCAGCATTCTTTCGCTTTCCAGCCACAGCCCTAATTCCAATTGATTCGAAGGAAGCAATTCAAAGTAAAAGGTTCGATCTTGTGTCGTATTCGCATTTAAAACACCACCGTTTGATTTTACAATTTCCAAGAATTCCCCGCGGTCGATGTTCTCCGAACCTTCGAACAATAGGTGCTCAAAGAAATGGGCAAAACCCGTACGACCGGGCATTTCATTTTTCGACCCTACATGGTACAATACAGTAACAGCCACAATGGGCGTACTGTGATCTTCGTGCAAAATAACGTGAAGTCCATTGTCTAAATCAAATTCAGTGAATTCAATTTCGCGCTGGGCATAACTGGGTACGCTCATTATGAGCACTCCGAGTAATAAGAGCAGCTTTCTGTTCATAATTTTTGATTTTTCTGAGTAGATTTTTCCAATATTGGACAGCGAATATACAAATTGTACCGCCGCCAAAGCCCTAGCGGGCTGAAGGGAAACAACCGATTCTAGACCACATTTTTGGGAATAGCGATCAAGGCCAAATACCTCCGTTCAAAATGAGCCTCCTTTTTTGTCCGCAAAATGCTAAAATTCAGATCCTAACATTAGTCTGTGCATAAATATTTTTCCCTATCTTTGCCGTCCCGAATTCGGGAATGATCTATTAGTTTAACCATTTAAGAAATAGCGATGTACGCAATTGTTGAAATAGCAGGGCATCAATTTAAGGTTGAAAAAGATCAACAGGTTTACGTGAACCGCTTGGAAGCTAAAGAAGGCGACAAGCTTGTTTTTGACAATGTAATGTTGATTGAAGACAAAGGTAAAGTAACTGTTGGCGCCCCCGCTATCAAAGGAGCCAAAGTAACGGCTAAGGTGCTCGAGCACCTGAAAGGCGACAAAGTAATCGTCTTTAAAAAGAAGCGTCGCAAAGGGTACCGTAAGAAAAACGGTCACCGTCAGTATTTGACTTCGATTGAGATCTCTGGCATCACTGCCAAAGCCCCAGCGAAGAAAGCGGCACCAAAAAAAGAAGTTGAACCCAAAACAGAAAAGCCAGCTCCAAAAGCGGCTGCTGAATAATTCTGTAAAATCTTTTTCTCATGGCACATAAGAAAGGAGTCGGTAGTTCGAAAAACGGTCGCGAGTCGGAAAGTAAACGACTCGGAGTCAAAATCTTTGGTGGCGAAAGCGCCATCGCAGGAAATATTATTATTCGCCAACGCGGAACGAAACACAATCCAGGTGAAAACGTAGGAATGGGTAAAGACCATACCTTGTTTGCTTTATCTGATGGTATTGTGAAATTTCAGCGCAAAGCGAACAACAAATCGTACGTTTCGGTAATTCCAGCAGAGGAAGCCAACTAATTACGTATTTGAACAATAAGTAAAAGCCGGCTTTTTTAGAAAAGTCGGCTTTTTTTTGGTTGCACCAAGTGGCAAAATGCACGTACTTTGCCACCTAAATTCAGTATCGCCATGCTACACGTAGCCCGTATTCGCGAAGAAAAAGAAGCTATTTTAAAAGGGTTGGAAAAACGCAATTTCCCAACACCCGAAATCCTCGACGAGATCGTTAAAACCGATGATCAACGCAAATCGACTCAGGCCGATCTTGACCAATGCCTCGCTCAAATGAATTCTATCTCCAAGGAAATTGGACAGCTATTCAAGCAAGGAAAAGCGGAAGAAGCAAACGCTAAAAAAGAAGAAACAGCCATACTCAAGGAGCGCTCAAAAGAGCTTCAAGGGCTAATGAGCGAAATTGACGAGCAACTCTTTCAATTGCTTTCTCAGGTACCGAATGTGCCCAACGATTTAGTACCTCACGGAAAATCGGAAGCCGATAATGAACTCATTCGAGAAGCGGGTGCTAAACCAAGCCTACATGACGGAGCAAAACCTCATTGGGAGTTAGCAGATGAATACGACCTGATCAATTTTGAACTGGGTGTTAAAATCACTGGGGCCGGATTCCCCGTATACAAAGGAGCTGGAGCAAAACTTCAACGTGCACTAATCCAATTCTTCCTCGATCGCAATACCGCTGCGGGGTATACTGAAATTCAACCTCCACTCGTAGTGAATGCCGATTCCGGATTCGGGACTGGGCAATTGCCCGATAAAGAAGGGCAAATGTACCACGCAACGGTGGACGACCTATACCTCATTCCTACCGCGGAAGTTCCAGTAACCAATATCTACCGCGATGTAATTCTAGGGGCAAACGAACTTCCTCAGAAGTTAACGGCCCATTCTGCCTGTTTCCGCCGTGAAGCGGGAAGCTATGGAAAAGATGTCCGCGGACTTAACCGTTTACATCAATTCGATAAAGTGGAAATCGTTCAAGTGCAACATCCCGATCACAGTTATGCCGCCTTGGATGAAATGGTGGCACACGTAGAGTCATTGCTTCAAGAGCTCGAACTCCCCTACCGCATTGTTCGCCTTTGCGGGGGCGATTTAGGCTTTACCTCTGCCATGACCTACGATTTCGAAGTTTGGAGCGCCGCTCAAGAGCGCTGGCTCGAAGTAAGTAGCGTATCTAATTTCGAAACCTTCCAGGCGCGACGTCTAAAACTTCGCTATCGGGACGAAAACAACAAACCGCAAATTGCTCATACATTGAATGGTAGTGCTTTAGCTTTACCTCGTATCTTAGCTTCGTTGCTCGAGAACAACCAATCGCCCGATGGAATAAATATTCCCAAAGCCTTGGTTCCTTTCTTCGGCGCCAGCAAGATTTAACAAATGCCTTACCCGAATCGGAGTACGTTTTTCACATTGGTTCTTTTCGCCCTCACGGGCGGATGGATCCTTGCGGGGTGTCAATTCACCCTGTCGGAAAACCAATCGGATCGGTTCTCACGGCTCGACTCAAACCTGACGCAACTTCAAAACTCACTAAATACCGTTCCTGGGGATAGCCTTAGCTATTTTGCTGAACAAATCGCAGCTGAGTTAATTCAGTTGAAATCGAGCTTTCGCGACACTACAGACACGCTTTTCATTTCTGAAGATCTGCCCCAATATCAGGAAGCACAGCACTATTTCAATCACTTAAGCAGTACTTTGCCCGTTCTTCAGAAAGACATCTCCTTTTCTAAAAGTCAACTTGAAGCACTCCTTCAAGATGTTGAAAAAGGGAAAATTAAACCCGAACAAATTGATCAGTTCTTAAGCGACGAAGAAAAAATAACCACCGATCTAATTGCTCGCGGAAACGATTTCAAAACTATACTCCAAAGCGCTTTAAACCGTTACTTTAGCATCCAACCGAAGGTTGAAGAACGCCTATGAAAAAAGCACTCCTTATTACGCTGACTCTTTTACTCACTCAACTGGCCTTTGGTCAAGATTGGAAAGAAAAACGATCGCTCGGAGAACAATACGTAGAGCTGGGCGACCTCAATAAAGCGCAAACCCTGTTTGAAGAGGCGTACAAAATTCAACGCAATGGAAATACGTATAAATCGCTGTACGATATCTACTTGCAAAAAGAATTGTACAACGAAGCTGCGAAACTTAGCAAAGACTTCTCCAAACGAACGAGTCAATTCCGGTTTAAAATAGACGAAGCCTACGCCTACGAACTCGCCGGCGAAGACAAGAAAGCCGAAAAGGTATACGATGAAATAGCTGAAGGCGTGCAAGACAAACCGAATCAAGCCCTGAGCATGGCGCAGCGATATGTAGAGCTCCAAAAAATGGAGCTCGCACTTGAAATGTACAAGATCGCCCAAGTCCAAAATCCAAAAGCGAATTTCCATTATCAAATGGCCGATATCTATTCGTCGATGGGCAAAATGGACCTGATGTTCGAAGAGTATTTGATTCTGATCGAAGAAAACCCATCCTACCTAGCATCCGTGCGAAATATGCTCTCGCGAAGTGTCTCCAAAGACCCTGAAAACGAGAACAATAAAATGATCAAAAAAGCCTTGATCAAGCGCATTCAGACTACTCAAATGCCCGAATACAGCGACTTACTAACGTGGGTGTATGTTCAGGAACAGAACTTTAGCTCGGCGGTGCGCCAAACCATCGCGCTCGACCGAAGACTTAAAGGAAATCAATCGGAAGTGTTCCAATTGGCGAAGGTGTGCGAAACCAATTTAGCCTATGACGAAGCACTCGATTGCTACGACTACATCATCAATACAGTAGGTATCGACGGTCCTTTTTATCAGGTAGCGCAAATTGGCATTCTCCGGGTTTATCAAGCACAACTCGATGAGAATAACATGTATACAGAAGAAGAAATTCTTCAACTCAAAACAGCCTACTTAAATACGATCGATGATTTTGGCAACTCGGAATACACGGTTCCTCTTCTTCGCGATTTAGCACATTTAGAGGCTTTCTTTAATAAAGACACGGATGAAGCTCAACGACTCTTAGAGCAAGCCCTTGAATTCAGCAATGCCCGTCCGTACGACGTGGCGGAGGTGAAAATTGAATTGGCCGATATACTGCTTTTGAAAGGTCAAGATTGGGATGCGATTCTGCTCTATGCGCAAGTAGAGAAAGATTTCAAAGAAGACATTATTGGTCAGGAAGCTAAATTCAGAAGAGCGCGCATCAGTTATTATCAGGGCGATTTTCAGTGGGCTCAAGCTCAACTCGACGTTCTGAAAGCAAGTACCTCCAAGCTTATCGCTAATGATGCTATGCGGCTATCCTTACTTATTTCAGACAACCTCAATCTAGACACTACGTCCGACGCACTTACCTCCTACGCCCGGGCCGAACTCCTCGCCTATCAGCAGCGCTATTCAGAATGCCTTTCGTTGCTCGACAGCTTGGAAGGTGCCCTCGGTGGCCACACGCTCATTGATGAAATCATTTATAAGAAAGGGGCCGTATATTTTGAAATGCGGGAATGGGAAAAAGCGGCCTCGGCCTATCAACAAATTGTAGATGCTTATTCCTTCGATTTACTCGGTGACGATGCCTATTACCGATTAGCTAAATTGTATGATGAACAGTTAAACGACCCGGATAAAGCCTTTGAATTATATGGCGATATGCTCACCAAATATCCCGGCAGCAGCTACACCGTTCAAGCACGAAAACGATACCGCCAAATGCGCGGCGATACCCCAGGAACATGATTATATACAACGTAACCCTTAACGTCGACGACGACGTTCATGCCGATTGGATTCAATGGATGCGCAAAGCTCATATCCCGGAAGTAATGGCCACCGGCTACTTTCGCGAAGCGCGGTTTACAAAAGTGCTCGTTCAAGAAGAGTCTGGAACTACCTATAGCATCCAATACCTTGCAGAATCCATGGCCCAATTACAATCGTATCAACAGCATGCCGCTCCTCAACTCATGCAACAAACGGTAGAGCGCTTCGGCAGCAAGGTGGTTGCCTTCCGAACCTTGTTGGAAGTACAAGAGGTATTTCATTAATCGGACCGCTAGGTGCGAAATTCACTCTCCCTAAAGCCTTACCTTGCACATTCAAGAAGAATTCATGGTACGCGCTAAAAAACATTTAGGCCAACACTTTTTAAAGGAACCCGAAATAGCCGAGCGAATTGCCCGGAGCTTAGGCGGTGAAGGATACAGTACTGTCTTGGAAATTGGACCAGGCACGGGGGTACTCACCAAATTCTTAATGAATCAGTCGTACGACCTCTACGTGAGCGAGGTAGATTTAGAATCGATTGATTATTTGAAAGCGGAATTTCTGGCCCTTCGGGCCGATCACTACTTAGGCAACTTTTTAAATATCGACCTGGCCGAAAGCTTGCCTACCCCTTGCGCGGTCATTGGAAACTTCCCTTACAATATCAGCACGCAAATTCTCTTTCGCGTATATGACCAAAGACAACTGGTTCCGGAAGTCGTTGGTATGTTCCAGAAGGAAGTAGCCGAACGAATTGCCGCCCCTCCAGGAAGTAAAACCTACGGCATTATGAGCGTTTTGCTCCAAGCCTTTTACGATATCGAGTATCTATTTACCGTGGAACCCGGATCGTTTATTCCTCCGCCTAAAGTGAAGAGTGGCGTCATTCGATTGGTTCGAAACAATGTGAAAGAGTTGAATTGCGACGAAAAAAAGTTCTTCCAAGTGGTTAAAATGGCCTTCAACCAACGCCGTAAAACATTGAGAAATGCACTGAAAAGTGTTATTTTCGACGACTCTTTAAAGGAACTTGAAATGCTCAGTTTAAGAGCAGAACGCCTATCCGTTGAACAGTTCGTAGAACTAACTCAACTAATTCAAGCACAAACCGGTGGATCTGACTAAAGAATATATCGCTCAACTAGAAGAGCACCTTGCTACCGGTCAACTCGACTCGGTAAAGGAGGATATTGCTACGCTTCACCCGGCCGATGCCGCGGAAATCATTGAAGAACTCGATGAAGAAGTAGTAGCTGAATTCTTCGCGCTCTTCGACGATGAACGCTCGGCGGACATTCTCATGGAGCTTGAAGAGGATACGCGTGAATCCATCGTAAGCCAGCTCACCACGCACGAAATAGCGAATGAGATTCTTTACAATCTCGATTCGGATGACGCGGCCGATTTTATCGCCGAGCTCGACGAAGAGACCAAGGACAAGGTCATCGATGAAATTGAAGATATTGAGCGCGCCAAAACCATTGTTGACCTGCTCAATTATCCGGAAGATACCGCGGGCGGACTCATGGCCAAGGAGCTTATTCGCGTTAATGAAAATTGGAGCGTGCTCACCTGTGTGCGCGAAATGCGTCGCCAGGCCGAAAACATTGAGGAGGTACACACCGTGTACGTTGTAGACGATGATGAGCGACTCGTTGGTACACTTTCTCTAAAAAAACTACTGACCAATTCAACCAAAACCAAAGTCAGCCAGATTTTTAATCCGACCGTTATTTCTGTAAAAGCGGCCATGGACGACGAAGAGGTGGCCGTGATCATGCAAAAATACGATTTGGTCGTTTTACCCGTCATCGATGATTTAGGTCGCCTTTTGGGTCGAATTACCATTGATGACGTCCTCGACGTAATGAAAGAAGAGGCCGAGCGCGATTACCAAATGGCCAGTGGTATCTCTGAGAGCGTTGAATCGAGTGATGATTTACTACGCCTCACTCGCGCCCGTTTACCCTGGCTATTAGTTGGTATGTTCGGTGGTGTTTTTGCCGCGCAATTGCTCGATCTTTTTAGTCTGGAAGAAAATGGCCGCATGGGACTCTTTATTCCACTCATTGCCGCCATGGGCGGTAATGTAGGCGTTCAATCTGCCGCGATCATTGTACAGTCACTGGCCAATGAAACGCTTAAAAACTCTAGCATAACCACAAAACTGGGGAAAGAATTCGGCGTAGGGTTGCTCAATGGGGCCATTATATCCGTGCTCGTTTTTGGATTGAGTCAACTACTCGGATGGGAAATACTTTTGGCGACTACGGTTAGTATTGCCCTCTTTGCCGTGATCATATTCGCGGCTCTTTTCGGAACGTTTGTTCCACTTGTGCTCGATAAATACGGCGTAGACCCCGCCCTTGCCACAGGTCCTTTTATTACCACCACCAACGACGTAATTGGTTTGTGTATTTACTTCGGCATTGGCAAAGTCATACTGGGATTCTGATGAGGGGCAAGGTACTCCTTATCGATCGCAACCACGATGGCCTAGCGGCCGGACTCACAGCCTTGGGTTATGAGTGCATCGAAGGTTACGACTGGAATTATCAAACGACAAAAGAACAACTTCACGAATTCGTTGGACTCGTCATTCGATCGAGATTCAAAATCGATGCTACTCTTATTGATGCGGGGAAACAACTCGAGTGGATCGCCCGTCCCGGTGCAGGATTGGAAAACATCGATGTCCATTTCGCCGAATCAAAAGGAATTGCCTGTTTAAGATCGCCCGAAGGGAACCGAAATGCCGTTTCTGAACACGCGCTCGGTATGCTTCTCGCTTTGTTTAACCATCTATTTCGCGCCGATCAACAGGTACGACAAGGCACTTGGATTCGCGGGGGAAATCGCGGATATGAACTCGATGGAAAAACCATAGGAATTATCGGATTCGGATATATGGGCGAAGCTTTTGCGAAGAAACTATCCGGATTCGATATAACCATTTTGGCGCACGATAAATACAAAAAGAACTTCCTTCCTTCAGAAGCCCATTTTCCATTTCAAAACGCGGGATATTCGATCCATGAGTGCACCTTGGAGCGCATTCAGCAGGAAGCGGACGTCATTAGTTTACATCTTCCCGAAACGCCGGAAACCTTCCACTACATCGATGACGCTTTTGTGGATACCTGCGCAAAGCCCTTCTATTTGATCAATACGGCACGTGGGAAAAATGTAGACACTGGAGCCTTATTGAAAGCGTTGGACTCGGGTAAAATAATCGGAGCTTGCTTGGATGTTCTAGAACAAGAACAAAGCAGTTTCGAAAACCTCTTCGGCGCTGAAACGCTCCCGAATGAACTGGCTCAATTACTCAAAAACGATCGCGTTATTTTAAGTCCACATATTGCCGGTTGGACGCATGAAAGCAACAGAAAAATGGCCGAGATCATTGTCGAGAAAGTAAAGGCGCTCAACGATCCTCTTTAAACTGGAGCAAGAATTTGAATGAAACAAAAAATCCCGCCGAGAGGCGGGATTCTTATTTAATGTTTCAAATTCATCAGTAGCCAAAGGAAAAGCGAACGCCGAGATTAGCGTAAAACGAATTCGCTTTTGCTTGATCTCCGCCCGTGTATACTGGACTAATTCCTAGTTGATACCCAGACTCAATAAAAAAGAACAAAATATCGATACCCAGCCCGAAATCAGCATTAACAATCAAATTACTATAATCACCTTCATCAATAGCACCCGTGTTTGGATCATTCACGCTGTGATCTACTGAAGTTACATGGTGACCATCGAAACCACCCCAAACGCGAACATTAAACATATTTTCTACTTCAGGATCTATTAAACGAAACCCAACTCTCAAAGGCACCGAAATCATACTCACTGTAGTTTCGTCCGTTAATTCAGCCCCCGTTGCTGTATTTTCATTAACCACTTCTGTCGATACAGTAGTCCATTGAAAGCCCGGTTGAACATAAAATCGTTCTCCAAACAAAACGGCTGCACCAAATTGGTAGCCGGGACGGCCACTAATTGATCGATTATGGATGACCTCATCAATTAACGATGTTCCTTGATCCGTGCTCAATTGAACAACATTGACCCCTCCATAAGCGCGAACATCAATTTGGGCAATCGCCGGAAGGCAAGCAAATGCAAGTGCAATCAAAGTAATTTTAATTTTCATAATTCTAAAGTTTTCGAAATTTAATTTTATAATCCAGACATCCAGATGGAAATTACGAAAAATATTCTACCTATTTGAATAATCCATTCTTTTCGCAACAAAGGCATTCACCACATTTTCATCGTTGATTTCTTTTACGGCTTGATTCAAGGTATCCAATGGCAATTCCAATAAGTCTAGAAGCATGAGTCCGTCCAAGGCATTATTGAATTTCGGATCTACATTAAATCCTACAATTCGAGCATTCTGTTTGATGTATTTCTTAAGTAAAATAGGGAATCTCAAGTTTCCTGGCTCCATTTCATCGACCAGGCGGTCGATTTTATTCACGTCGTCTTCGCTCAAATCAACGAGCATCCGATCTTCCTTTTTCAACTTCACTCGGAACCGTTTCCTAGGATGAATGTACTGCGCAATTTTTCGATCGTAGTAGTTCTTTTTCACGAATTCAATAATGAGTGATTTACTGAACTTACTGAAGTTGTTACTGATACTTACGCAGCCAATGAAGTATCGGTATTCAGGGTTTTTTAAAGCTGTTACAATCAATCCTTTCCAAAGTAAGAACAAAGGATAGGGTTTCATTTGATACTCTTTCACGATAAAGGCCCGCCCCAGCTCTATAGTTTCTCTAAGCAGGGGGAATAACGGATGATCAAGTCTAAAGAGCGATTGAAAATAAAAACCCCTTTTTCCATAGAGGTTCATGATTTCGGAACCCATTCCCAAACGGTAAGCGCCTGCTAAGCATTGTTTTTCTTTATCCCATAAAATGAGATGTCGGTAGTACAAATCGAATTCGTCGACGTCTAATTCGTTATGGGTACCCTCTCCGACTTCGCGGAAGGTAATTTCGCGAAGTCGGCCAATTTCGGAGAGCAGTCGAGGTATCCTGCCGCCAGGCAGTAAAAACAGCTCGAATTGACGAAATTCAAATTCGAAAAACTCTTCGCGGAGCCCATCGAGCTCGGCTTGCAGTTCTTCTTTCGGAACCGGCTCAATAATATTCTTTGGCGCCTGCTCAATTTTTTTGGGAACCAGACCTTTCGGAAAAAATCGATTCACCCTCATCGCATTCCCGAGCGAAAAGGTTTTCATCCGTAAAAATCGACCGTATTGATCGAGGCTTTGAAACTGTTCTTGCTGCTCCACCGAAATGGCGTGCCCGATGCGAACGACCACTTGTTTATTTCGCTTCGCCATTACCTCTGAGGGCAGTTTAGCTGTACGCAAAACAGGATGCAACATTCCGAGCAAGTGAAACAAGAAGGAGTTACTACCTTTAAAATAAATGGGAATCACGGGAACTTCGGCCCGCTTGATCACCTTTATGGCCGATTCTTGCCAGCGCCGATCGGTCACATTACCCGTTTGAAGTTTGTAACTACTCACCTCCCCAGCCGGAAAAACGCCCATGGGCTTACCTTCAGCCAAATGACTCATAGCCGCCCGAAGTCCGCTCACATTGCTTTTAACCTGCTTCGCATTCTCGAACGGATTCACACTGATAAAGTGCTCACGGAAAGGCTTAATGCGCTCCAATAAGAAATTGGCCATGACCTTGAAATCGGGCCGTCGCTCCGCCAGGAGCTTAATGAGTATAACCCCGTCAATACCCCCAAAAGGGTGGTTTGAAACCGTAATAAAAGGACCCGTTTTTGGAATTCGTTTTAAATCTTCCGGAGTTACTTCTACTTCAATTCCCAACTTATCCAAAACCGCATCGGCAAAATCAATTGCCGAAGGTGCATCCGAGAATTCGTCGTAAATGGCATTTAACTCATCGAGTTTAAGCAACTCCATAATAAGCTCGGCCACTCGTGGCAATCCCAATTGCTTGAGTCGAGTGAAATGAGCGAATTCTTCGGGGTCAACTAAACTCATTGATCCGTTAATAGTAATTGTATGGTTTCGGAAGTGCGTTGCTCAAGCAAGGGGGCGCGACCTTTCAATAATTTTTGCCATTGATCGGCATAGTGTCGCACCGTATATAGGCTCAATTGCCCGGTCATTTCAACGTCAAATTCATTTTCCAGCGCTTGAACGAAGTTAGCCAATTTGCGCTGATCTTGATCGAGCACTACGGAAAAAGACACGGCACTATTCTGCATCATATTGACCCGGAATCCGTGCTCGGCCATCGACCCAAATATAAAACTCAAGTGATGCTCGGCAATAAAACTCAAATCGCGGGCCGATATGTTTAAAAGCACCTGATCGTGCTTGACGATATAACTAGGCACTTGGCTTATTTCCTCCACTTCTGACGAAATAAGCGATCCGGCATTTACGGGGTTTAAAAACGATTTAACACGCAGTGCAATCCCCTTCTTTTTCAGTGGCTGGATCGTTTTTGGATGAATCACTTTCGCCCCAAAAAAGGCCAACTCAATGGCTTCTTCAAAAGAAACCCGTTCTAATAATTTCGAATCGGAAAATTCATTTGGATCCGCATTCATTAATCCAGGCACATCTTTCCAAATACACACCTCATCCGCTTCCATTAAAAAGGCGAAAATTGCCGCTGTATAATCGGACCCTTCGCGGCCTAAAGTTGTATTGAAATTCTCACTTGTACAGCCGATATAACCTTGCGTTAAATACGTTCCCTCCTTTTTAACATACCGACGACATTGCTCACCGCAAAGCTGCCAATCGATCCGAGCGTCTCGGTGTCGATTGTCGGTTTTTATAATGTCGCGTGCATCGAGCCAATCGTGTTTAAATCCGGAGTCCGCCAAATAGGCACTCACAATCCGGCTGCTAATTAGCTCTCCATACCCCACAATTTGATCGTAATTGTAATCGTAATCATCCCGCGGCGGATCTTCTACGGTCCACTCAAGCTCAACAAACAAGTTATTCACTTCATCGCGCACCCCGTGAGCTTGAGGAAATAATTCATCAATAATTGCGAAGTGCTGTTTCTTGCATTCATTCATTAATTCAAAAGCGCGGTCCAACATTCCATTGGAGTGCGCATGCACCACTTCTTCCAACAAATTGGTCGTCTTTCCCATGGCCGATACGACCACAACCACTCCCGATTCCGGGAAGGTTTTAATTATATCTGCAACTCGCTTTACGCCTTCAACATCTTTAATCGACGCACCTCCAAACTTATGTACCCTCATTAATCGCTTTTATTTTCTCTGGATTTAATTTCCACAATTCCCACTCCGAATCTCCCGAACCTCGGAGCATTTTATAAAATTCTTTCGCCGGCTCATTCCATTCGAGCACCTCCCATTCCATGCGCCCAACCCCGCGCATTTGCGCAAGTTTTGCGACTTCCTTAAACAGTGCTTTCCCAATTCCTATGCCGCGTACCGACGCATTGACTACAAGATCTTCCAAATGAAGCGTCGCCCCTTTCCAGGTTGAATAGCGCGCATAAAACAAAGCCATTCCGACCACTTGTCCTTCAACCTCGGCCACAAAAGTTTCAAATTTCACCGGATCCTCGAATCCGTCCGCCTCCATTTGCTCTTGCGTTAAAAGCACCTCGTGTTCCGCTTTCTCATATTGAGCCAATTCACGAATGAGTGCATGCATGGCAGGAACGTCGTTTCGCCCTCCCGGGCGGATGATAAAATTCACTGTTTCCATTTGTCACAAAGGTAATGATTGGATTAACCCAAATTTCTCGATATTTGCGGCAAAGGCACTACACAAATGGCGGTACAAACGCTTTCCGAGTTCATTATTGAACGCCAAACAGATTTTCCTCATGCTACTGGTGAATTTACGCGACTCTTTGGTGATCTAACAATCGCCGCGAAACTCGTTAACCGAGAGGTCAATAAGGCCGGACTCGTTGACATCCTAGGCGAGGCAGGTAGCGGAAATATCCAAGGAGAAGATCAGCAAAAACTCGACGTTTTTGCCAACAACATGTTCATGGAATTGCTGCGAAGCGGGGGCGAATGCCGCGCTATTGCATCCGAAGAAGACGAAGACATCGTCGTATTAGACGGGATCGCCGAAGACGGAAAATACTTGGTCGCCATCGACCCACTCGACGGAAGCTCGAACATCGATGTAAACGTTTCTATCGGAACAATCTTTAGCGTTTTTCGAAGAAAAAAATTCTCAGGACCCGTAACTATCGATGAATTCCTTCGTCCGGGTAAAGAGCAAGTTGCGGCAGGATATGTTATTTACGGTTCATCTACCATGCTGGTATACACCACTGGAAACGGTGTCAACGGATTTACCTTGGACCCCTCCATTGGCGAATTTTGTCTTTCTCATCCAAACATGCGCATTCCGGAAGATGGCAGTATTTACTCGATCAACCAAGGAAATATTTATTCAGCACCTCAAGGAGTTCAAAATTATGTCGCCCTCTGTCAAGAGCGCAGTTATAGCGCGCGGTACATTGGCTCTTTAGTGGCCGATTTTCACCGAAACTTACTCAAAGGGGGAATTTATATTTATCCTTCTACCCAAAAGGCCCCCGACGGGAAACTTCGCCTTTTATACGAGTGCTCACCGCTCGCGTTTATTGCTGAGCAAGCCGGAGGATATGCGTCGGACGGAATTCAACGTATTCAAGAAATGGTTCCAACGGAACTGCACCAAAGAGTGCCCTATTTCATTGGATCTCCAAAAATGGTTGCCGAAGCTGAACAATTTATGGCCGGCTGACTTAGTAAAGGCCGATGAACCCAAAAGAATTTATTCAACTCTATCGAAACGACCTGCAGGCAAAAAGCTTGGCAGAATGGCTTCAAGCACCCGGAGCTCAACGCGTTCATTTAAAAGGGTTGGCCGGATCACTTCCCGCGTTAATCGCTGCTTCGGTGTACGAAAACACCACCGTTCCTCATTTATTCGTTTTAAATGACAAAGAAGAAGCGGCGTATTTCTTGAACGATATTCAAACTGTATTGGGAGAAGCAAATGTGCTTTTTTTCCCGGGGAGTTACCGACGTCCCTATCAAATTGAGGAAACGGAAAATGCGAATGTACTTTTGCGCGCTGAAGTATTGAATCGCCTTGCATCGCGCCGAAAGGCGGCTGCGGTAGTAACGTATCCCGACGGACTTTTCGAAAAGGTGATTACCCGAAAAGAGCTTTCGAAAAACACCCTTAAAGTGCATGTTGGCGATGCACTTTCACCCGACTTTTTAAACGAAACGCTGCACGAATATCATTTCGAAAGGGTTGATTTTGTTACTGATCCAGGTCAATTCAGTATTCGCGGAGGTATTGTAGACGTCTTTAGCTTTAGTAATGACACTCCCTATCGAATCGAGTTCTTTGGCGATGAAATTGAGAGCATTCGATCTTTTGATATTGAGACACAGGTTTCAGAAGAGCGGGTAAAACAGTTTACCGTAGTGCCCAATGTGAGCGACAAGACCATGGTGGAACAGCGCGAATCGTTCCTCCATTACTTGTCTAAAGAAACGGTCATCTGGACGAAAAGTGCCGAGCTCACCGGGGCTCGTCTCGATAAAAATTTTGAAAAGGCGGAAGAGGCCTTTGCCGAATTAAGTACCGCCGTCAAGCATCGTACACCCGCCGAATTATTCTTAAATGCTACTGCCTGGCGGCAGGAACTAGAAGATTTCGACCTGGTTGAATTTGGGCAGAGCTTCCATTATCCGGCCGATAAGGCCGCCGACTTTAACGCCATTCCGCAACCATCATTTAATAAGAAATTCGAACTCCTTGTTGAAAACCTCGACGCATTTGCGCACCGAGGATATGAGAACCTCATTCTTTGCTCCTCGGCCAAACAAGTAGAACGGTTTCACGACATTTTTGAAGACATTGGGGCCGAAGTGAAATTCACTCCGGTACTCTATACTTTGCATGAAGGATTTATCGACCATGAACGCAAAATTGTTTGCTACACCGATCATCAGATTTTCGACCGATACCACAAATTCCGGCTAAAAACAGGGTTCGAAAAGAAGCAAGCAATCACATTAAAAGAGCTTACGAGCTTGCAAGTAGGCGATTACGTTACCCATATTGATCACGGAATCGGAACCTTTGGCGGACTTAAAAAAATTGATGTCAACGGGAAGAAACAGGAGGCCATCAAGCTGATTTATAAAGACAATGATATTCTGTATATCAGCATCCACTCCCTTCATAAAATTTCCAAATTCAACGGAAAAGAAGGCTCCCTGCCAAAGATCCACAAACTAGGCTCAGGTACTTGGGCAAAAACGAAACAAAAGACAAAAACGAAGGTCAAAAGCATCGCCTACGACCTCATCCAATTATACGCCAAAAGAAAAGAACAAAAAGGATTCGCCTGCAGTCCTGATAGCTATTTGCAACTCGAACTGGAAGCATCCTTCATTTATGAAGATACCCCCGATCAAGAGAAAGCTACCGAGGCCATTAAAGAAGACATGGAAAAAGAAATGCCCATGGATCGACTGGTTTGCGGGGATGTGGGTTTCGGAAAAACAGAACTTGCCGTGCGCGCCGCTTTCAAAGCCGTTGATAATGGCAAACAAGTAGCGGTTTTGGTTCCGACCACCGTTCTGGCTTTTCAGCATTATAAAACGTTTAAGGAACGACTCAAAGATTTTCCCGTTACGGTAGAATACATCAATCGGTTCCGAAGCGCAAAACAACAGCGCGAAACCCTGCAGCGGCTTGCCGAAGGAAAAGTGGACATCCTTATTGGCACCCATCGGGTCGTTGGTAAAGATGTGAAATGGAAGGATCTTGGATTATTGGTCATCGATGAAGAGCAAAAATTTGGCGTAGCTGTAAAGGACAAGCTAAAAACCATTCGAGTGAATGTGGATACGCTCACCTTGAGCGCTACCCCCATTCCACGAACGATGCAGTTTTCACTCATGGGAGCGCGCGATCTCAGCGTACTTGCCACTGCTCCACCCAACCGTTATCCGGTGCAAACTGAAATACGTGGATTCAACGAAGAAATGATTCGCGACGCCGTTCTCTATGAAGTGAGTCGGGGCGGACAAGTATTCTTTGTCCACAACAGAATTGAAAACATTTCGGAAGTTGCCGGACTCATACAGCGGCTCGTTCCGGATGTGAAAATTGGGATTGCCCACGGCCAAATGGAGGGCGCCAAGCTCGAACGCATTATGTTGGCCTTCATGGAAGGTGAATTCGATGTGCTGATTTCAACGACCATCATCGAATCCGGACTCGATATTTCGAACGCGAATACCATCATAATTAACAATGCCAATTTCTTTGGCTTGAGCGATTTGCACCAAATGCGCGGTCGCGTTGGACGGTCGAATAAAAAGGCCTTCGCCTACATGATTGCACCGCCTTATTCGAGTATGACGGATGAAGCGCGCAAACGACTCCGCGCACTGGAGCAATTCAGTGATTTAGGCTCTGGCTTCAATATCGCCAT
>ENA-OUOG01000540-OUOG01000540.1-marine-metagenome-genome-assembly--contig:-NODE-540-length-49625-cov-3.927868_pt1 | contig 49625 bp, 44 predicted proteins | sample MGYA00248635_ERZ508505 | MGnify/ENA primary metagenome ERZ508505 (study PRJEB26176, sample SAMN06267871) | marine metagenome | isolation source: Saanich Inlet, British Columbia, Canada | place: Pacific...
CAATCACCTCGACGATCGCTGGTGTTCCAGCCTCAAATTTATGAGGTGCGTCAGCATAGGTCACTTTATCCTCGTGAACCTCTCTAATCATTTCCCCGCCGCCGCGGTATGGACGCATGGCATTTAGGTGCTTTTGCTTCGCATAGAGCACGCCAACACCTGTCGGGCCGTACACTTTATGCCCAGAAAATACATAAAAATCACAATCAAGATGCTGAACATCGGTCTCATCGTGAACCGCGCCCTGGCAACCATCTATTAGCACATAGACCTCTTTTTCATGCGCAATATTGACAATCTCTTTAACCGGCATCGGGGTTCCCAGCGCATTTGACATTTGGGTCATTGCCACAAACTTAGTGCGATCAGAAAAAGCTGCTTTATAGGCCTCTAAGTCAAACCCACCATCCTCGTGCATTGGTATCCATTTTAAAACAGCTCCAAAACGCTCGCGTAAAAAATGCCACGGAACAATATTAGAGTGATGTTCAAAGACGCTCAAAATAATTTCATCGCCAGGCTGGATTTGTGGCTCCAGGAAACTGCTAGCGACAATATTAATCGCGTCTGTCGCACCACCCGTAAAAATAACTTCCGACTCGCTCTGGGTATTCAAGTATGTTTGAACACTTCGCCGCGCATCTTCAAATAATTGAGTCGACTCATTTGAAAGGTAATGCAGCCCGCGATGCACGTTCGCATATTTCGACTTCAGAACATTGTTCATCGCGTCAAGTACGTAATGGGGCTTTTGAGCCGAAGCAGCGTTATCCAGGTATACGAGGGGTTTACCATAGACTTGGGTTTCCAATATTGGAAAATCTCCACGGACATTTGCTACATCAAAAGCACGTCTAATTTTTGTTACATCATTCATGATTATTCTTCAAAATTAATTTGCGATACATCAAGTTGTGAAAGCCGATCTGATATAAACCCATTAACACATAACCGGATATCGTCATTGTCGACCTCTGCCACCACTTCACTCAAAAAACCTTCCAACAAGAGGGCTATTGCCTCGTCTTCAGGAATACCTCGACTGCGCAAGAAAAATAATGCATCGCGATCGATTTCGCCGATCGTAGAACCATGGGCACACGCAACATCATCTGCATAGATCTCAAGCTCCGGTTTAGCACTCATCGATGCCTGCTCAGAGAGCAAAAGCGCATTCGAATTTTGGACCGCTTCAACTTTTTGGGCATCGCGATCCACGCAAATTTTCCCTTGAAAAACAGCGCGCCCCGTATCAGCAACAACACTTCTTACCAAAGTCGCACTGGTCGTATTCCCAGCTTGATGACGAATTGCGCTCGTCAGATCAATGTGCGCACGCGCATCAGAGATAACCACGCCATTTAAACGCGCTCGCGCGCCCTGGCCCTGAATGGCTGTTTCGACATCATGCCGCGCAACAGAATTTGATGCGCATACGATATGTTTATCAAATTGCGCATCTGCTCCCAGGGAAACCCGATTTAAAGATACGACATCTCCAGAACTGTGAAGCACAGTGTGTTGTAAATGCGCGTGCGCTGATAGGTTCGTGTCGACAACTAAATTTACGTATTGAGAAGCTGACATTACCTCAAACAGTTGAAGAAAAACCCCTTCAGAGAGGGTCAGCTTATGTCGCGTGTGTTGCCCACCACTGTAATACATTGCAATCGGCTCTTCGAGACTGGCACTCACATGAATATCACACCCGCCATTTAAAAGCGCCATGTTATACGCGGGCATAGCATCACTTTCATCCAGGGCGAGCAGATAGTCGTGGCTTTCAAGGATTGAGGATACCGTTACAGCGCCCGAATTTATAAGCGCTTGTGACACAATAACCTCTGTGCCGGTGAAGTGAATATGATAAGGGCTGGATATTGCCACTTTAGATGAGACATCGCTTTGACCGTCTATGGAACTGAAGTTCTCGTCCAATTTACCGCGCATCAATTGGCGTAAATCGGTATAATGCCATGCCTCTAATCGTCTGGTCGGCATGCCCAATGAATTTGCATGCGCCAGTGCAGAACTTCGCCTATCATCAAGTGCTGGACTAAACTCTAAATTTGAACGAGAGAAAACAAGATCATGACTATGCATCCGCTGTCTCCAGATAATCGGCATATCCACTCTTCTCGAGTTTTAATGCAAGTTCAGGCCCGCCAGAGTCAACAATACGCCCACGCGCCATCACATGTACAAAATCAGGTTTAATATAATCGAGAAGCCTTTGATAATGTGTAATCACAACAAAGGATCTGTCAGCATTGCGCATCGCATTCACACCCTCAGAAACTGTTTTTAAAGCATCAATATCGAGCCCACTATCTGTCTCATCTAGTATTGCCAAGCGCGGCTCGAGTACCGCCATTTGCAGGACCTCATTGCGTTTTTTCTCACCGCCCGAAAACCCAACATTAAGAGGCCGCTTCAACATCTCGTCGCTCATACCAAGTGACTTGGCTTTCTCACGGATGAGCCGCAAAAACTGTGCGGCATCAAGCTCTTGTTCGCCGCGCCCGCGACGTATGGCATTTAGCGCTGTCTTTAAAAAAGTCATATTTGTTACGCCGGGAATTTCAAGCGGGTATTGAAAAGCCAAAAACATTCCAACATAAGCGCGCTCTTCCGGCGAAAGCACCAAAAGGTCATTGCCATCGAGCGACGCGCTGCCCTCTGTTGCTTCATACCCCTCGCGACCAGACAAAACATAAGACAGCGTAGATTTGCCAGAGCCATTAGGCCCCATAATCGCATGAACCTCTCCTGCGCCCACATTGAGCGACAAACCTTTTAGAATTTTAGAGCCGCCAACCGAAGCATGAAGGTTTTCAATATTTAATAATCCAGTCATCCGACGCTTCCTTCTAATGAAATTCCGACTAATTTTTGTGCTTCAACGGCAAATTCCATAGGCAAATGCTGCAGAACATCGCGGCAGAAACCATTAACAATTAAAGCTACAGCTTCTTCTGGGTCGAGACCGCGCTGACGACAATAAAACAACTGGTCATCGCTGATTTTCGATGTCGTCGCTTCATGTTCCAGAGTCGCACTTGGCGCCCGCGATTCAATATAAGGCACTGTATGTGCCGCACATTTATCGCCAATTAGCAAACTATCACACTGAGTAAAATTACGGGCATTTTTAGCTTTCGGGTGCACGCTCACCTGACCACGATAAACATTAGACGAACGACCAGCCGATATACCTTTTGAGATGATACGACTTGATGTATTGCGCCCCAAATGGATCATTTTAGTTCCACTATCAACTTGCTGTAAATTATTTGAAATAGCAATTGAGTAAAACTCACCAACGGTATCGTCACCGCGCAAAATACACGAAGGATATTTCCATGTGACAGCCGAGCCAGTCTCAACCTGTGTCCAAGAAATATGCGCACGATCTTCGCGGCAATCACCGCGTTTGGTAACGAAGTTATAGATACCGCCAACGCCATCCGAATTTCCAGGATACCAATTTTGGACTGTCGAATATTTAATTTCAGCATCTTCTAACGCAACCAACTCGACAACTGCTGCATGCAGCTGGTTTTCATCACGCATCGGCGCCGTGCAGCCCTCGAGGTAACTGACATAAGCCCCCTTATCAGCGATAACGAGCGTACGCTCAAATTGGCCGGTATTTGGTTCATTAATCCTAAAATAAGTTGAAAGTTCCATCGGGCATTTCACACCAGGTGGAATATAAACAAAAGAACCATCGGAAAAGACGGCCGAATTTAAAGCCGTAAAATAATTGTCTGATTTTGGGACCACTGAACCGAGGTATTTTTTCACAATTTCTGGATGCTCAGATACAGCGTCCGAGAAAGAACAAAAAATCACGCCAACTTTTGCAAGCTCTTCTCTAAAAGTCGTTCCCACGGACACGCTATCAAACACGGCGTCGACGGCAACCTTACGCACGCCAGCCAAAACCTCCTGTTCAACAAGAGGAATGCCGAGTTTTTCGTATGTCCGAAGTAGTTCAGGATCGACCTCATCTAAACTTTTGGGGCCATCTTCCATGCTCTTAGGCGCCGAATAGTAGCACAAGTCCTGATAATTAATTTTAGGATATTCGACATGTGCCCAATCGGGTTCGTCCATAGTGAGCCAACGCTCATAGGCATCAAGGCGCCACTCGAGCAACCAAGAAGGTTCATTTTTCTTGGCTGAAATAAAGCGCACAATATCTTCATTAAGGCCAATTGGTGCCTTATCAGCATCGACATCAGAAACAAATCCGTATTTATAGTTCTGTCCCGACACATCGCTGACGCGCTCTACAGTCTCTTGATCAATCGCTGCTTTCGCTTCACTCATAACACTCTACTCCGCGGCCGACGCTATTTGACGGCCCATTTCTTTTTTCCAAGCATTTAAAAACACATTCATATCCTGCACCGTATTTTCGCGACCTAAACTTACGCGCAAAGCCGCTTGCGAAACCGAAGCATCCACGCCCATGCTTTCTAAGACATGACTGCGCGCAACTTTGCCGCTAGAACACGCTGATCCCGAACTAATGCTAATCCCGGCCAAATCAAGCCCCATAAGCAATGTTTCTGCCTTGCTGAAGGGAACGGCAAAACACGATGTATTGGCAAGACGAGGCGCGCCCTCTCCCATAATCCTGATGGCGCGACAGTGTTCTTTTAAACCGACTTCAAGCGCGTCTCTAACCGCTGATAATTGCGCGAATAATGGTAGCTCTGTAATAGCCTCTTCAAGCGCGGCGACCATGGCAATAATTGCCGCGACATTTTGAGTGCCACTGCGGCGACCAAGCTCTTGCCCTCCACCCGCGATTAATGGCGCGATAGCCAATGACGGGCAAATGATGAGGGCACCAACACCAACAGGGCCGCCAAATTTATGCGCAGATACAGCAAGCATATCGACGCCAAGCCCTATAAAACTAACCTCCATCTTACCGACGGCTTGGGTCGCATCGCAAAAAACCAAACCATCATTCTCTTTGGTTAGCCTACAAACTTCCGTAATCGGCTGAATAACGCCGGTTTCATTGTTCGCTAACATGACGCAGACTAATGCAGGCGGTCCATCCAATTGTTGTGCCAAGTCATTAAGATCAATCGTGCCATCAGTGCCGGTTTTTAGGACCCCAACGTCGAGACCGCTATCATTAGCAGATTTGAGCACAGCCTCATGCTCGATAGCAGAGACCAAAATACGCTGAAACGGCCTAACTTCTGCGCGCCACGCTTTGATCGCCTGATTACAGGCCTCGCTTCCACCACCCGTAAAAATAACACCTTGATGTGGTGCACTTAAATACTGCGCAAAATCAAGACGCGCTTTTTCAAGCTGCGCCATTGCGAACCTTCCCTCAGCGTGAACTGATGAGGCGTTTAAGGGTTTACCATGAAGCTGCTGCAGCACAAATTGCGCACTCGGACGCAAAGGCGATGTTGCATTATGATCAAGGTAAAGCCGTGTCATAATGGCCTCACCTGAATTGCGTTGAGATCTAAAGCTTCTGAATTCTCCATAAACATCGTCGTTACATCGCCACGAACGACATCCTGAAGGGAAACAGCATCAAAAAACCCGCGAATATGAGTGCTCAATTGCGACCACAAGTCGTGGGTCATACAACGGCCAGACTTGATCGAGCACCCCGCACCTGATTTGCAACGAGTTACATCAACAGCCTCGTCAACGGCATCAATTATTTGCGATAAAAACAGCTCATTTGGCGCACTTAATAGCTTATAGCCCCCATATTTGCCGCGCACACTTTCGACGAGCCCAAAACGTCTCAAATCAGCAAAAATTTGCTCTAAATATTGCACGGAAATATCCTGCGCCTGACTTATCTGAACAAGCTTTACGGGCGAGCGCTCACCCGCCTGATTTAAGCGCGCCAATTCAACCATGGCCATAATGGCATATCTTCCACGTGTCGATATTTTCATAACTATATGTACTTAATGATAAAAAAATAATTTTCTTGCGTTTGGCGCCTACTCTTGGGTAAGAACCATCTTATATACTGTCATATAGTAATCCCGACTAAATTAGTCAAGTTAACAAATGGCGTCAATCGACGTAAAAACAAATAATGAGGTTTTAATTTATGCCTGAAGTTATTTTTGCAGGGCCAGATGGTCGCCTAGAAGGTCGCTTTACACAGAATAAAAAGAAAGGCGCACCAATAGCAATGATATTGCACCCCCTGCCTCAGCTAGGCGGCAATATGAATAACGCGATCACCTATCAGCTTTACCAAGAGTTTTTAGAGCGTGAATTTTCTGTCCTTCGATTTAATTTTCGTGGTGTCGGACGCAGCCAAGGAACATTTGATAGCGGCATTGGCGAACTTTCAGACGCCGCCTCCGCACTTGATTGGGTTCAATCGCTATGTCCCGATGCGCGCCAATGCTGGATTGCAGGATATTCTTTCGGTGCCTGGATCGGCATGCAACTACTGATGCGACGGCCTGAAATCTCTGGCTTTATCTCGATTGCGCCCCCGGCCAACCTCTATGACTTCACATTCCTTGCACCCTGCCCATCGTCGGGGTTGATTGTCCAAGGGGATGCTGACCGCGTCGTCTATCGTAGCGACGTCGATAAATTGGTTGAACGGCTATATGCTCAAAAAGGTATCGATATCACATATAAAGTGATTGATAACGCAAACCATTTTTTCGAAAAAGACATGGACGAACTATTTGGTTATGTCAGAGACTATTTGGATAAGCGTATTCCAGAAATTGGCGGATTATAAAACTTACCAAAAACCTATGCCTTTGGTTTGGATAAATGACCGCCTAGAACAGGCTGACTTGCCCCTGTTGTTTCGGGAAATGATAAAGGCAAGCCACGCAGGCTTCGGATCGCAAGGTAAGCAAATGCCTGTGCCTCAATTGCGTCGCCCTGCCACGACAATTCATCACAATTTACAACGTCTCCTGTAAGCCGCTCGGTTAAGCGCGCCATAAGTGTTTTATTATGGCGTCCGCCCCCACAAACGATCCAACGTAAAGCAGGCTCAGGAAAATAACGCTGAGCAGCATGAATGGCAGCCACGGTAAACTCTGTAAGTGTTGCGGCACCATCCTCCAGGCTCATCCCTCCGATGAAGTTGGAGGGATTAAAACTATTGCGATCAAGGGACTTTGGGGGCTTAACAGCAAAATACGGATGTTCCATGAGGCGCATCACACAATCGCTAGAAGCCACGCCATTTTGCGCATATATTCCATCTGGATCATATTCCTTAGACGTATGCTTCTTAACCCAATCATTTAATAACGCGTTACCTGGCCCTGTATCGAAGGCAATTAACGTATCTTGATCACCTGCTTGATTACCGACATAAGTCACATTGGAAACCCCGCCAATATTTAGAACGGCAACCGGCCGCGCGAAATCAGTGCATAGTGCCGCATGGTAAACTGGCACAAGCGGAGCACCCTGCCCTCCAAAAGCGACATCTGCGAGGCGAAATTGATCTATCACGTCAACGCCAAAGTGGTTGGCCATAAGTTGCCCATCACTTAATTGCACTGTCACACCATTTTGCGGGTCATGCCAAACTGTTTGACCATGAAAACCAATCAAAGAAACATCATATGAGTGTTTCTTAAGAAACCCCTCAGCAGCGTCGATGTGCGCTTTCGTGACTCTCGCCCGCAATGACAGGGTCTCTTGGTCCTGCTCCCAGACAACGGTTTCATTGTGAGCGCGCGTAATCAACGCTCGAATATCAGTTCTCAAGCTGGATGCTAAAGGAATGCTATCAAAGGCCAAAGTCTCAATGTTCGCCGCGCCATCCGAGGCAATAATAGCGAGGTCTATCGCATCCAGTGATGTGCCACTCATAAGCCCCAATGAGACAATATTCGGTTGAATTTCCATAATCGCGTATTGACCTTTTCCCTCGTTTTCCGTAACCCTTCGCATAATGACGCAAGATTTGACAAAGTTTAATTCAGATTTTCTCTCGCAGCTACAGGCGCGCGGATATATTCACCAATGCTCGGATTCCGCCGCACTCGACGCTTTGGCCTCTGAAAGCATTATTACTGGCTACACCGGCTACGATTGTACAGCATCAAGCCTTCATGTTGGTAACCTTATTTCGATCTTAATGTTGAGAAAACTCCAGCAAGCGGGGGGACGCCCAATTATCGTCCTCGGCGGTGGCACAACACGTATTGGCGACCCATCGGGTCGCGATGAGAGCCGGCAACTTTTATCACCCGAGAAAATCGAAGAGAATAAGGCGTCAATTGCCAAGACATTTTCGCGCTTTTTGACATTCGGTAACGGGCCTACCGATGCTATTATGGTCGATAATCACGAATGGTTAGCAGATATTAATTATATCGATTTTTTAAGAGATTACGGGCGTCACTTTTCGATTAACCGCATGCTAACATTTGATAGTGTTCGCCTTAGGCTAGAGCGTGAACAGCCCCTAAGTTTCATCGAGTTTAATTATATGATCTTGCAGGCATATGATTTTGTTGAACTCAACCGACGGTATGACTGTCGTTTACAAATGGGCGGCTCAGATCAATGGGGCAACATTGTGAACGGTATTGAGCTTGGACGTCGTACCGATCAAGCCAACCTTTTTGGATTGACCACGTCGCTTTTAACGACATCCTCAGGTGCCAAAATGGGAAAGACGGCCCAAGGCGCGGTGTGGCTAAATGAAGACATGTTATCACCCTATGACTATTGGCAGTTCTGGCGGAATACTGAAGATGCTGACGTCATGCGTTTCTTGCGCTTGTTTACCGAGATCGAATTAGAGGAAGTAGATCGCTTGGCCACACTCGAAGGCGCAGAAATTAATGATGCAAAAATTATTCTCGCGACACAAGCCACAGCAATGGTCCACGGAGAAGAAGCCGCATGCTTGGCCGAAGAAACAGCGCGCCAAACATTTACATCCGGCACAATTAGCACCGACCTCCCCAGTGTTGACATGTCAGCTGCAGATTTCAAGAACGGGCTAGGGCTCTTGGAGGCCTTCGTGAAAGTGGGGTTCGCGAGCTCTAACGGCGAAGCAAGGCGTTTGGTTCAAGGAGGTGGTGCGCGGGTAAACGACGTCGCACAGCAAGACATCCAAACCAAACTGCAACTCAGCGATGTTACCGATGGTATTATCAAGCTGTCTGCCGGCAAGAAGCGTCATGCCCTAATAAAGGTCTCCGACGCTTAAACACGGCCAATTAAATTGCTTATTAGCGTTCAGCCTCATTAGCGTCTGGTAACTCGCCACCTAAGTTACCTGTGCCTAGATCAAATAACCTTCGTGTAAAACCAGGCGTCACAACCGAAACAGGGTTAACAAAAACGGTTGGCTCAGACGCCTTGCCAAATATCCTATAGCTAACACCAATTAGCCCTTCACCTTCACGACCTGAAAATATCGGACCAACCAGTGGGATCCTGCCCAATAAAGCGTTAAGCCCATAGGCGGGTACAATCGTGCCCCCCATGCTTATGCGGTTAGTTGGCTGATCAACAGCCCCTTGGAATGATATGCCCAAACCATCACCCGTCGCCAAACCTCGATCAATTTTCAAACGCCCCTGATGCCAAGTTAAATTTCCAGCTGTTTTATTAAAGCGCAAACCTGAACCCGATAAAGTATCTGATAAACCAGCAAAGGAAGCCAAGGAAAGAAGCTGTGCCAGCAACGGTACTTTGCGCAGTTTATAATTGCTAATTGCAAAACTAGCTTGCCCAGAAATTGCCTTATCGTCTTTCATCAAAGGAAAATCATATAACTCTCCGCTAAGGCTAAAAGCACCACCTTCGATGCCGGGCACAATATTCAGTGCACGCAAAACATGCGAACCATTTTCGGCTTGGATCAAAAACCGCCGGCGCACCCCTTCATCCCGAAATAAGTCCCCGTAAATTTCAGTGCCGTCGTCAAAGTTAGCAGCAATCGTAGCTTTTTCAACGCGCCCATATGCCTGAATTAAATCCACCTGAAATGACCGGGCAAAGTCGCCATAGGCGCCCTTTAATTTTGCTATCCGCACATCGGCACCATACCCGTGCGGTAGTGCAGGTATTTTTAATGTCGGTTTCAGCCGCTTCTCAGCGTGGCTGGTCGCTAAAGCCGCCGGTGCATCTTCACGATCCTCGTTATCACCAGCTTTTAAGGATACTTTGAGCGCCTGATCAAGTGGCCGCGAACGCAAGAATTGCGCTACATTTATAACATCCCCGCGCAACACAAAATACGGAATACCGTCCTCGTCTCGCGTTGAGACGGTAAAGTCGTAATCGTCACCTAGCTTTGCTGGCGAGACGGAGAGAGAGCTCAGAATACCACGTGGTGCTTGCATATCGAAATTAATGTGGTCTCCTAAGGCTGACGTATAGTCGCCCTTGAGGTGGGTCAGAATACCCGAACGATTTAGCGATACGTCACCGACCAAACGCGCCTTGATATCCACAGGTTTTAGATAAACGATTGCTTCTGGCTTCACATTGCTTTGCGTTAAATCCGCATCAAAACTTATGATGCGATTTCCATCTCTCTGAAAATCAAGATCAAACTTGGTTGGCGCATTGCCATCTAATTGGCGCGCTAGTGCAGTAAGATGCAGCTGCTGTAACGCACGAGCGGTGGCATTCAATCGTCCCGATACTGTTAAAAAATTTGAACTGGCCGGTTGCCCAACCGGAGCCTCGCCCGACACAATGACCGGGACCTTATTTGCCAGCACGTTGCCTGTAAAACTTATTTTCTTCGAGGTGACATGCAAATTCATGTCTGCGTCTTCAAACCTATAGCCCGATAACGGCTTTGTTAAACTTGCACGCTCACTATAGGCCTTTACTTCAAATGCAACGTCTTCGCGCTCTAAACGCCGGCCAAGAGGAAACGCGAGCCTTACAGAGACATCCGTTTCGCCGATAACGTCAATCGGTTTAATGGGAGCGTTCTTTAATACAGATAATGGCGCTGTATCAGCGACCCGCAATAGTGATGCTAGGTCACCTGAGACATCAAAGCGTACCTTTGCCATACCGTCACGATCAAAATATACGGGGGCAACGAATGAGCCATTACTGATCATTTGTCTGTACGCACCAGTTGAACCGCTATCACCACCCTCGACGTCAACAAAACCAGTTTCAACAGATGCCGAAAACTGTTGGGCCGTCGTCTTTAGACGCCCCTTGAGCACAATCATCTCAGGCATTTGGCTTAAATATTTGAGACGGATATTACTGACGTCGACATATCCCGAAAGGATATTTTCAGCAGGCAACTCTTGGGCACTATATTTCTCAAATTCACGAAGGCGCCCTTTGAGCATAATTTGACCAGCATTTATCTCGCCGCCACTTATATTCTTTGCTACCCAGCCTCTTGTCCGGATTGCAACACGCTCTGGCCATATGGTTAAAACATTATCGGCGGCTGTTTCACCAAGGTTCAAGGTCAAATCAATCAAGGGATCTGCAGTACCAAAATCCAAGTCACCTTTTAAACGAAGTGGAATGCCTGATAAATCGGTTTCGGCTCGCGCTATGCTCAACATGCCTTCATCGACCCGATAAATGAACTCAAGAGCACTGTTGCGCCCAACCCTAATTGGGTTGCTATCTTCGAAATCTATCGAAAACTGTTCTGACGATACACTGCCGTCAATGACCGCTAAAGCGCCCTCAGAATTCGTTTTATATGAAAATGCGCCCGAAAAAGCTGCTTGATAGTTGTCAACAGTCACGTCACCTTGCGAGACAAAAACAGACTTCTGTTTAACATCCACATCTAGTCGGCTGGTCATCTGCTTTAAACCAAAAGATTTATCCCCTAAAAGAAGTGTGCCCTCTCCGACTTGGGCTAGGAGGTTAGCACCAAGCAAGGACCTATCGGCATCGAGCGTAAGCATACCCGAAACAGCGATCGGCGCTGATTGCCCAGAAAATGGCTCAAGGACAGGCAAGACACTCGCCAATTCGTTTAGCCTTATATTATCGAGCTTAAGATCAATTTCACCTGCCGAGCCGATCGGCATTTCACCCGAGACTATGGCGCTTACGTCCCCACCAGCACCCCGATATAAAACTCTTGCATCGAGCACTAACGCATCATCTTTCCGCTCAAACGTAATAAATGATTTTGGCAGTCCTTTTATCTTCCTTTGGTCGCCATACTGGATCAAGATATTTTCGATCCTAAAAAACTTAAAACCACCCAGGCCTCGACCAATTGGCAAAGCCTCCAAGAGCCCAGCAACCTCTCTAAGCCCAGCAAAATAAAGCGCGCGCGCGTTTTGAGGCTGGGTCTTTGTCGTGATGCTTATTTCCGCAACACTTAAAGCTAGGGGTCTTAGTGAAAACCGACCAATGAGCGCCGCCATATCTGGTTCAAAGACGATATTACGCGCTGTAAATAGGTGGTCATCTGCCGAATGATAAACTGCACTGTCAAAGCTAACTTGTAATGCGCCGTCACCCTCCGCAAAGCTAATTTGTGCGCCGGATATGTCGACACGTCCTCCCGCACTGTCTCGAGATGCGATGGCACTTAAGGCAGTCACCGTCCATTCGATTGACATCGGTCCAGTAGTTAAACGTGCGTACACCAATGCCAAAACGAGCAAAAGAACGACCATAAAAGCGCCGAGCAATTCAATTACCAGCTTATTCGTTCTGCGCAGCAATAATGATTCCTCTACTTAACTTGAATTATGACGTGTAAAACCAAACCGTCAGAAAATATCAGAATTTGATCATTGTAATGTATCGCGGATTGCTTAATTTGTCTTTGCATATTCGCATAGGAGTAATAAATGACAGACATTACAATTGGCCAAAAGGCTCCAGCATTCACCGTCGCTCTAAATGCAGAGAAAAAAGTAAAGCTCAGTGACTATAAGGGCAAAAAGTTAATACTTTATTTCTACCCCAAAGACGATACGCCCGGATGTACAAGTCAAGCTATTGGCTTTTCAGCAGTCCAAAAAGACTTGGATGCACGTGGGGTTCGCATATTAGGCGTTTCGGCTGATACGATCGAGAAACACGCTAAATTTTCTGCGAAACACAATTTATCTATCGATTTAGGCAGCGATCCCGATATGCTCATGCTAAATGATTACGGTGTCTGGGTCGAAAAAAACATGTATGGAAGGAAATATATGGGCATTGAACGCTCTACTTTCTTAATTGATGAGAAAGGCAAAGTCGCCAAGATCTGGCGAAAGGTTAAGATAAAGACACATATTGACGATATCATGTCTGAATTAGACGGCTAAATTTTCGACCAATCCGACGCCACGCTACATGATAGATCAACTTTTAGAGATATTTACCAGTCACGACGCTGAAAAAAAAGCCAAGGGTGTAATAATGCTTGGGGCTGGATGGCATGAGCCTCCATGGTCAAATCAAGATGTTTCTTGGCCTGAACGCCCGGGACGACCGAGCCGGCCGCAGTTATGCGATCCACGCGATATGCCGCGTCGAAACGCTGCGGCCCTAGAGGGGCGCATTGCTCTTCTGCACGCGCTAGCCCATATCGAATTAAACGCCATCGATCTCGCCATTGATATTATTGGCAGGTTTTATGACGAAAATATGCCGCAAAGCTTTGCCAAGGACTGGATGAGCGTCGCTATGGATGAAGCAAAACACTTTCTAATGTTGAACAAGAGATTAAAAGAGCTCGATAGCCATTACGGCGCCCTCAATGCTCATGATGGTTTGTGGCAGTCTGCGGTCAACACATCGCATGACATAACCGCTAGGTTGGCCATCGTTCCACTGGTCCTAGAAGCTCGCGGCCTCGATGTAACGCCTGATATAATATCCAAACTAGAGGATAGCGGCGACACTACCTCATCTAATCTTCTCAGCATTATTTATGAAGATGAGAAAGAACATGTACGCCTAGGCATGAAATGGTTTACTTATTTTTGCGACAAACAAGGCATATCGACAGAGCGCAAATACCAAGCATTGATAAAGGCCCATTTTAAGAAGGGGTTAAAAGCACCATTTAATGATCATGCTCGCCAGCAGGCCGGAATGCCCGTCGCATTTTATCGGACAATTTGATTGCAGAATCTTTGACAAAAAGACCTTGATTTCCCTATAGAATTTTGACATGTTCACGCTTCATTGGTCATTTTACGGCGGTTAAATGCAAACATATCTAAACTTCCTTCGGAGCAAGTTTACCGAAAAACAAATATATGTCCGCAGCAAGGGCACGGTGAGTTATGTGTCACTATCCTCGGGCTCACAGATAACCTTGGCGACAATGGCGATTTTATTTTGCGGCTGGGTTGGTTATGCGTCCGTCCGGTCGATTTTTTCAGACGAAATTGCTTCCGTCGAAACCCGAGAGATGAAAGCACAAATTTCAGCATATCAGGATAAATTGAATAATCTTCAAGCCTCATATGATAGCCTGAATGGAAAGCTCGCTCTAACCAAAGACTGGTTTGATGAAAATACGAGCCGCCTTGAAGCACGCCATAAAGCCCTGACGAGTATGCTCGAGCGCCACTCAGTCAGTCACCAACAGATTAATGAAATGCAAGCGCGCTTCGCAGACACAACAAATCGCACTCGTCGCACGTCGGGCAACACAATTTTAACTGCCAGCATCAAAAAACCATCCTCTTCAACGTTAGAGAGCCGATTAAATCGCGGAATGAACAAGGCAACAGAGAAAGCCTTAACAGCGATCGAAGATAAGGCCGCTAATCAAATTGCCAGGGTAAACCCAATCCCTCTCTTGCCAGATGATGTGTACGAGCGAGTTGCAAACCTCAACATTCGTCAGAAAGACCTGATTGATGCGATCGAAGAGAATACGGATCGCACGCTTATGGAATACGAGTCTGTCCTTGCAGGCACAAAAGTTTTAGACGTTGATAGTTTCGTCGCACAAATAACACCGGAAACAATGAACGCTGTCGGGGGACCATATATCCCGTTCAAGTCTTCAACAAAGCTTGGCAGTGACCTTGATCGACAAATCTATCGGATATCAAACAACCTAGACCGCCTTGACCAATTAAGTGCGGCTGTTACAAGCGTGCCTCTTGCCCGTCCTATTCATAACTATAGGCAAACAAGTGGTTTTGGACCACGGCTCGACCCCATTCGCAAACGTCCAGCATTCCACTCCGGCGCTGATTTCGGTACACCGTCAGGCACACCAGTTCACGCGACACTGGGTGGCGTTGTTACTTTCTCGGGCAATCGCGGTCCCTATGGTTTAGTTGTCGAGATTGACCACGGAAATGGATTTAAAACGCGTTATGCCCACTTAAAGAGAACAAGAGTGCGCCGCGGTCAAACCGTTAACTTCCAGGATCAAATCGGAGATTCTGGCAATAGCGGCCGTAGCACGGGCCCTCACTTACATTATGAAATTTGGTATCAAGGCCGCGTCCGTGACCCTGAGACCTTCTTACAGTCGGGCAAGCAAATATTCAGCGTTTCCAAAACGCTTGGCACTAACTAATACCCATATCGGAATTGAAATTATAATGTCAGAGCAAAAGAAACCGAACCGTTCCGCACCTTCAATTTTAAGTTCAGACTTAATCGTAAAAGGCCAGATATATTCAGACGGTGATGTTCAGTTAGATGGTCGGTTGTTAGGCAATATATGCTCGCATGCCGTCACCATTGGTAGCTCGGCATATGTCACGGGGGAAGTAGCTGGCGAGATCGTAACCATTAAGGGCACTGTCGACGGCACTATTCGCGCTAAGCAGGTTCATCTATGCACAGGCTCTAGAATTAATGGCGATATTTATCACGAAGTGCTCGCGATAGAGTCTGGCGCCGAACTTAACGGCGCGGTTAAACGCGAAAAAGACCCTCTCGCTGAAGCAGTCGTGCGTGCAGAGCAGTTTTCAAAGGCGCACACGAGCAGCTCTAGCTAGTTTAGATCTCAAGCTTTTAGCTTGCCGGCTCAGTATCACCGTAAGCACGTTGGGCAAGTGCCGCCTCAATAAATGGATCTATAGCACCATCTAGTACACCTTGTGTGTTGCCACTCTCGACACCAGTTCGCAAATCCTTGACCATTTGATAAGGTTGCAACACATAAGAGCGTATCTGATGACCCCAACCAATATCTGTCTTGTTTTGCGCAGCAGCAAGCGCTTCCTCCTCCCGCTTTTGTAACTCAAGCTCATATAGCCGAGCGCGTAGCATGGTCCAAGCTGTCGCTCTGTTTTTATGCTGAGAGCGTTCATTCTGACATTGCACGACAATGCCAGTTGGAATATGCGTGATACGCACAGCACTGTCGGTTGTATTTACATGCTGGCCGCCAGCCCCACTGGCTCTGAAAGTATCGAGACGCACGTCGGCTTCTGACACCTCTATATCAATATTATCATCAACCTCGGGGAAACACCCAACACTAGCAAAACTCGTATGGCGACGCGCCTGAGAGTCAAAAGGCGAGATACGCACTAACCTATGAACACCAGACTCCGTCTTAATCCAGCCATACGCGTTATGGCCTTTAATGTGGATGGTCACTGACTTAATGCCTGCTTCTTCACCATCGGTAATCTCTACGATATCAGTTTTATAACCGCGCCGCTCTGCCCAGCGCAAATACATTCGCATTAACATGCTGGTCCAATCTTGGCTCTCGGTACCGCCAGCGCCTGCATGTATCTCAATAAAAGCAGAATTCGCATCGGCCTCACCCGATAATAAAGTTTCCACTTCCATGCGCTCAACATTCTCGCGGAGGATAGCAAGAGAGGAAATCGCCTCAGCAATTATTGCCGCATCGCCCTCTTCTTCTCCCATCGAGACCAATTCGCTATTCTCATTCATATCGGCTTCAATTTGATTGCACGTTTGAATGGATTGATCGAGGTGGTTTCGTTCCTGCATGAGCTTTTGAGCCTCATCAGGATCATTCCATAAATCAGCGCTCTCGGCTTTTTCATTGAGCTCCGCCAAACGCGCCAGCGCTTTATCCCAATCCAAATGCCGTCGTAACAAGCTTAATGATTGGGTAATACTCTCAATGTGGTCGTCTGCTTCAGCACTCACAATTTATTCCTCTAATAATACCGGCTTTATATTGATGAACTTGCTTATATGTGAGTTCGACGCAAAATGCGATAGAGCGCAGGCTTCACCATAGCCTAATAAAGCCCACCAATGTCAGCACCAGTCTCAGCTTGATCTCCTTTATTGGCGGGTGGTGCATTTCCATCAATCACTAACTGCCGGCGCCCACGTATTGGTTCCGTTCCGACCTTAAACGCTTCTAAAATGACATTTCTATCGTTTCTTTGGGCGAGTTTTCCCGTCTTAGCATTAATGCGCACAAGGTTCACCGCAGGCGGAATTCGGAAAGGAATAATCGGCTCGTCCTCTAGCGCCAAACGCATAAAGTCTTTAAACACGGGGGTCGCCACACGGCCACCTGTTTCTCCGCGGCCAAGCGAACGATTGTCATCATAGCCAATATAAACACCAACCACTAAGTCGGGGGAAAACCCAATAAACCAAGCGTCACGGCTATCATTTGTTGTACCCGTTTTGCCCGCCAATGGACGCTTAAGGGCGCTGACAGAACTACCGGTACCGCGCTGAACAACACCCTCGAGCATGGATACAATTTGATACGCTGTTTGAGAGGGCAGAATTTGTTTACGTAAATCTGGGAGACTTGGCGAGATTTGATTTGCCCATTCTAAGGCTGAACAAGCTGAGCAAGTCCTTTGGTCTTGTTTGAAAATCGTCTTACCATAACGGTCTTGCACCCGATCAACCATCACTGACGAAACAGATTTCCCGCCATTCACAAAAATTGAATAGGCTGTAACCATGTTCAGGAGAGTCGTTTCTCCCGCGCCCAACGCCATCGCCAGAACCGGCGGCATAGATTGTGTAACACCAAAAGCAAGTGCATAATCGACAACTTTTTGCATACCTATTTGCTGAGCCAGACGAATGGTCATCAAATTACGACTTTTTTCCATACCCAAACGTAATGTCGATAGACCATAAAATCGGCGTGCGTAGTTTTCCGGTTTCCATAGGCCTTGATCCCGACCTTGATCGATAACAAATGGCGCATCTAAGACCAAACTGGCTGGCGTATAGCCATCATCCAATGCGCGCGCATAAACAATGGGTTTAAAGGCAGAACCTGGTTGACGTTGCGCCTGAGTTGCTCGGTTAAACTCACTCAAACTAAAACTAAAACCACCTACCATGGCCATCACCCGTCCCGTATGCGGGTCCATAGCAACAAGCGCGCCGTTCGCTTCTGGAATTTGCCGCAAGGCATAACCTTCGGCTTGACGTTCAACATAAACGACGTCACCCGCCCCCAAAACTTGATGCGCTGTAATAACCTGCGGCCCAAGCCCACGCCCGCTAGACATCGCCGCTCGACGCGCCCAGCGTAAGTCACGTAATGCTATGGCGCCTAATTCTGGTTCAAAATCATCGTCGACGGCCTTGCTAGGTCTTAAGCCAATTTCCGCAATATTATCATCTACCGACAAAACAACAGCGAGCTGCCAAGGCGCAATGTCATTGGGTGGATTAATTTCGTACAACTGTTTTGGCCAATCTGTTAACTGCTCGAGCTGATCAACAGGCCCCCTATAGCCCTGACGCTGGTCATAAGTCGTGAGCCCGTCGCGCAATGATTGAACACCTATACGTTGTAAGCGTGTGTTCAAAGTCGATCGTATAGATAGCCCTCCACCATATAATTGTTTGTCACCATAAATATCATAAACCTGCCGTCGCAATGTTTCGACAAAGTAAGCGGCTTCAACGCGCTGCGCACCCACTGGCCTAAAGTTAACGTCGAGCGGCTTGGCTTTTGCAATTGCTGCCTCGGCCTCTCCCACAAAACCTTCCTCGAGCATTCGGTCAATAACCCAGTTTCGACGCCCGATTGCACGGCTAACTTTTCGGGTAGGATGATAGTTATTTGGCGCCTTGGGAAGTGCCGCTAAGTAAGCGACCTCAGCCAAGGTTAATTCCTCAAGAGATTTATCGAAATAGTTTAATGCAGCAGCCGCAACGCCATAACTGCCGATACCCAGATAAATCTCATTCAGATAAAGCTCTAATATTTGACGCTTATCAAAAGCACTTTCTAACCTTACAGCGAGAATAGCTTCCTTGATTTTTCTTTGAAACGTAACGTCATTTGTCAGCAGAAAGTTCTTGGCCACCTGTTGGGTAATCGTCGAGGCACCTTCAAGCCGGCGACCGTTAACGACATTAAGAACATTTTGAAGCGCCGCACGTAAAATACCAATGAAATCCAATCCCATGTGATTATAGAAATTCTTATCCTCAGCGGCTAAAAATGCGTTTTCCAATACTTTGGGGATAACGTCGACAGGCACAAACAGGCGGCGTTGCTTAGCAAACTCAGCTATCAACTCGCCGTCGCCAGCATGCGCCCGCGTTGTAACCGGCGGCGCGTAATCGGCAAGGTGCTTATAGTCAGGCAATGTACTACCGACCTGCCACAGATAAGCGCCCAACAAGAAGCTAATGACAGCTGTTACCATAAGGGCGATACTTAATAAAATTTTGATAATCTTCATTGCTAGCCGTTAGCCCTAAATATTTCAGCTATTAGACACTTAAAATAGTATCAATAGCGCAAATTCTTGCTTTGGTAATTGTGAGCAATATTTAACCAAAAACCTACAAAAACACCAGATGTTTAAGCATCATCGTGATCGATACGATCAAACGTTAGCTAATTATTCGCAAGGCTTTTCGAAAACGTATCGATAGATTGCTTTAAGGCTTGAGCGACTGTTTTTCGCCACTTTGCAGACCGCAACTGCTTCTCATCCCTTGAGTTTGTTAAAAACCCAAGCTCGATCAGGACCGACGGAACATCCGGAGCCTTTAGAACTCGAAACCCAGCAAACCTATGCGTCCGGTCTAGAAGAATGGTATTGCCTTTCATCTGCGACACAACAGTTGATGCAAATTTCACTGATAAATTCTTAGTTTCGCGTTGCGCGAGATCAATTAATATATTGGTGACCTCTTTAGGTTGATCTCCAAAATCAATCCCGGCCAAAATATCCGACCTGTTTTCCTTGCGCGCAAGAGCCGCCGCTTCTTTATCAGAGGCTGTTTCCGACAATGTATAGATTGACATGCCCCGTACATTTTTGCGTCCGATCGCGTCAGCATGAATTGAAATGAATAGATCAGCGCTATGGCGGCGCGCAATATTAACTCTGCCACGTAGTGGAATATAAATGTCACGATCACGCGTTAGATGAACCTCATACCGATTATCACGCCTGAGCTCTGCAGCAAGCTCTTTTGCAAAAGCTAAAACAATATTTTTTTCTAAAACTTTTTTACCGCTGGCACCCGGATCAACGCCCCCATGACCAGCATCAATGACCACGACAAATTTATCGTTTTTCTTAACGGGCTTTATCACTGGCGGGGGATTCGCTTCAGGTTGTGCATTTGCGCGCTGGCTAGCCAAATCCTTATTAAACTCGGCTAAGCTCGTTTTTTCGAGATCCACAACCATCCGATATGGGAAGCCCGCCGATGGCGGTAAGATAAAATCGCGCTTTATGTTTATAGGCCCCGTTGTGTCCATCACAATACGCATAACATTTGATGAGAACAGACCCTTGCGAATATTTTGAATGAGCCCCGCACCATCGGGCAAGCGCTTTTGGTTGACCCATTCAACATCAGACAAATCAATAACAACACGGTAAGGGTTACTAAGCGTAAAAATTTTATATTTAACTTTTTCCGTTAGCTCGACAACGACACGCGTGCCCTTTTCAGAAGCACCAATCCGAAGTCCCTCTAATTCCGACTTTGCGTAAACGCAGTTAGCAGGCGACAAAAGGCTTGCAACCAAGAGGCAAAAAAAGCCAGAAACAATGCGAGATGAAGGCAAAAACGTTAGCATTATCATTCCTATTAAGCAGCTTACTATGAACCGAATCGCAGAATATGTTCAACCACACATTGCGCGTCTAATAGAAAAAGTGCACCAAACTTAGGCACTTAATGGCAAGCTAATCGAAATCGCTTGCGCCGAATGCGCGCGCAGACTACAAATAGAGCCCTTGAGTGCCCAATTCGAGATCGCCAGCGGAATGCGTCATTGCTTCGCGCGACACGATTGAATTAACACCAAGCAAATCTCGGTATTTTCCGAGGTCACGTTTCTGATTTACGCAAATTTGTTTAAGAACATTTGGGTAAATCAAAATAGAGGTTACACAGGTTGAGAGCTTACCAAACGATTAACAGCACTCATGAAATGAGTATGACAGCCGACATTAAGCATTTGCTTATTTCGCGCGCCTCTAACTCAAATAAACCAACATTTTTTGCCGTTGAGGAGTTGAGGCATTCGCCCAACCCAAAAGTAACGGCCGGAGTTTTATATAATGACATCGCGTATCCTAATCGATGCGGCTCACAAAGAAGAAACACGTGTAGTCGTCCAAAAGAACCAACAGATTTTTGAATTTGATTTTGAGTCTGAAAACAAACTTCCTTTAAGGGGTAATATTTATCTAGCAAAAGTAACGCGTGTAGAGCCATCTCTGCAGGCCGCCTTTGTTGAATATGGTGGTAATCGCCAAGGCTTCTTAGCGTTTAGTGAAATACATCCTGATTATTATCAAATACCTGTATCTGACCGCGAGGCTTTGCTTAAAGAGCATGCAGATGAACAGAAAGAAGACGAGCCGGACTCTGAATCCGCTGTCGCCTCTGATAACGATGATGGGGATGATAATGGCGAGGACAGTGCGCGCGTTGAAAGCGTGGGTGGCGACGCCCACGAAGAAGCATCAAGTGGAAACCGAGCACATAGCTCGAGCCGTAAATATAAAATTCAGGAAGTCATAAAACGCCGACAGGTTATTCTTATCCAGGTTGTGAAAGAAGAACGCGGAAACAAAGGCGCAGCGCTTACCACTTATATTTCTTTGGCGGGTCGCTATTGTGTTTTAATGCCTAATACAGCTCGTGGTGGCGGTATTTCACGTAAAATTAATAATTCTGCTGATCGCAAAAAACTCAAGACAACTGTTGAGAAACTTGGTGTCCCAGCAGGTATGGGGCTGATTATTCGCACCGCAGGGTCTCAACGAACGGCGGTCGAAATTAAACGTGATTATAACTATCTCATAAAAACATGGGAAACCGTCAGAAACCTAACATTGCAAAGCACTGCCCCTGCATTGGTTTACGAAGAAGGCTCCTTAATTCGGCGCTGCATTCGAGACCTTTATAGCTCAGAATATGAAGAGATTATTGTAGACGGCGCTAACGCCTATAGCGAAGCACGTGAGTTTATGAAGCTTATGATGCCTAGCCATGTTAAAAAAATCAAACAGCATAAGGGCACTGTATCGCTTTATCGCGAGTCTGGCGTTGAAGACCAGTTGGCTGCCATGTTTAACCCGACAGTAACATTGCCATCGGGCGGGTATTTGGTTATCAACCCTACTGAAGCGCTTGTTTCTGTTGACGTTAACTCGGGTCGTTCAACGGGCGAATATTCCATCGAGCGCACGGCACTTAACACAAATTTAGAAGCCGCAGACGAAGTGGCACGTCAGATGCGTTTACGCGACCTTGCAGGATTATTGGTTATTGACTTCATCGATATGGATGAAAACCGAAATAATCGTGCTGTTGAAAAGCGCATGAAAGATGCCCTGAAAAATGATCGTGCGCGCATTCAAGTTGGCCGCATTAGTCCTTTTGGCCTTTTAGAAATGTCGCGCCAGCGGATACGTTCGGGGGTTATCGATAGCTCAAGTAACACGTGTCAGCACTGCCAAGGCACAGGCATTATTCGATCTGTAGAAAGCCGAGCCTTACACGTGCTCAGGCAATTAGGCGAACAGATTACCAAGAATACCAAAGAAGAAATTCATGTTGGTTTACCGAGCGATGTCGCAGTCTATTTATTGAATCAAAAGCGCGCGGCAATTGTTGAGCTGGAACAGGCAAATAGCATTTCAATTATTATTTCAATTGATCCGCACTTAATGGCAATGGAAATGACGATTAACGCAGACCTTGGCGGCAATGATAAACCGGTGCGCATGGATGCCGCGACGGCACCTAGCCAAGGGGAACGCCACACCAAAGGTCGCAGAGAACGAAAAGATAAAAATGACCGCCAATTAGATCGTAATAATAAGCAAGAGGCGCCCAAAAGCGAAGAAGAGACTGATAAAAATATCTCCGACGACGAGACAAGCGAAGAGACACGGCCAAAACGCCGCCGCAGAGGGCGTCGAGGCGGCCGTAATCGTCGTCCAGACAATAACGTCGAAGCACCTGAAAATAGTGAAACGCCTAATACGGAGCCTTTAAATGCTCAGGATGTCCAAAACAGTGAGGGAGCCAATATACCAGTTGAGGTTACCAACACTATTCGGGAAACTGTTGCTGAGACCGCGCCGGAAGAAGTCGAACCTATAGAAACATCAGCAAGTAACACTGAGAGTGACGAAACATCGACCAAACCGAAGCGGCGCCGGACACCAAGACGATCAGCGCCCGCGATAGCGGCCGTAACTGCTCAGGAAGACACAAACTCTGAGTTGAAACCTGAGAATGATCAAGTTAAAGTTCAGGAAGAAAAACCAGCGAAAAAACCGACACGCCGTCGCACGAAAGCGTCGGAAAAAAATGACACCGATGCACTAAAGGATGCTTTTGAAGTTCAAGTAGAGGTTACAGCCGACGCAACAGCAAAGGTTGCTCCAGATGATGCACCTACCGGTGAAACGCCGGCAGCCGACCCTAACAAGCCAACTCGGCGCGGTTGGTGGAGACGCAGCTAATAAAATAGCACCGGCCTCGTTTGTGTTTTGCGAATGGACTTTGTTTCGCCTTAATTTCGTGTACCATGCGTAAGTCTAATTAAAACAGTATTTCCCTTTACTGTAGTTGACCACAGGTGGTGATATGGAATTGAAGACTTTACAGGCCTATAGCTGCGCAATTTCATTGGCTTGTCTCTCTTTTCTCGGCTTATCGCCCGCCTCTGTATCAGCTGGATTTATCCGAGACGCTGAAATAGAACAACTCCTGCATGATTACACGGACCCATTGCTGCAAGCTTCAGGGCTTGTTGTTGACAATGTTCAAATCGGCATTATTGCTGACCCACGGATCAACGCCTTTGTGAGCGGTGGACAGAATATATTCGTACATACCGGGCTCATAACAGAAGCCGAACATCCCAACATGGTTATTGGGGTTATGGCCCACGAAATCGGGCACATTACGGGTGGCCACCTTGCGCGCGGAAAGAACGCGAGAGATAGCGCGGGCACGCCTATGCTTATTGGTGCTATTCTTGGATTGGGATCGATTATCGCAGGTTCCCCTGACCTTGGTCTCGCTTTGCTAACCGGCGGACAACAGCTTGGTATGGCCAGCTACCTAACGTTCAGCCGCTCACAAGAGGCCAGCGCTGATCAAGTTGCCCTCCAATTACTTGAGGCAACTGAGCAGTCGCCTCAGGGTATTATGGATTTGATGAATACGTTGGCAGGCCAAGAAATCTTAAGCGAAGCACGCCAAGACCCTTATCAACGCACCCACCCCATGTCGCGCGACCGTGTTAACGCCTATCGGTCTCATGCTGAAAGGTCAATCTACTTTAAAAAAGTAGATAACGCAGACCTTCAATGGCGACACGATATGGCAAAGGCAAAGCTCGATGGTTTTATCGAACATCCCCAATCAGTCCTTAGAAAGTATAGAGATAACGCAAATCCAAGTTTATATGCGCGATCTGTCGCTTTACACCGCCTTGCACGCACGGACGAGTCTATCGCGTTAATTGACCAACTTATCGCACAGCACCCCGGAAACCCGTGGTTCCAAGAGCTGAAGGGACAAATTTACTACGAAACAGGTTATGTAGAACAAGCGATCACGCCTTATGAGATAAGTTTAAGGCTGCAACCAAGCCAACCACTTTTGATGATTGGTTTAGCATCGGCTTTACTCGCGACCGATCAAAAGCTAGGGGGGCGCGAGCGGACATTACGTGCCATTGAGCTTTTACGGGGCGCGATACGTTTAGAGCAAGATAACCTGATCGCTTATACGCAATTATCAAAAAGCTACGGTCAAATTGAAAAAATTGGCTTGGCCGAATGGGCGCTTGCAGAAAACTTTGCCCTACGCGGTGATCCGCAGGCTCAACAGCATGCTAACCGCGCCATTAAATTGCTTGAACCGGGGCAACCCGAAAGACTGCGCGCCCAAGACATTGCTGCGTCTGACTTTATGAAAAAACGCTAAATGTAAATAAATTGTTTTGTTCAGAAGAGAGATTTACCTTGTTAAAAATAGCCACCCTCACCGCCTTCATCCTAACTGGAGCTATAACTGCAACGCTTACCCCCCGACAAGCTAAGGCGCATGATACACTAAGCGCTCAGAACAAAGCTGAAATCCAAAAGCTTATTGGCGAATATCTCAATAGCAATCCGAAGCAACTCGCCAAGGCACTTGATAATATGCAGGATTATTATCGAGCAGAGTCTGAACGACAAAAGACAGCAGCTGTTGAGGCCTTAAAACCACAAATCATTAATGACTCGCGAGATAAATATATCGGCAATAAGGGCGCTGAAAACGTGATTGTAGAATTCTATGACTATAATTGCAGCTATTGTCGCAAGAACTTTGCAGACCTTCAGAGCCTCCTTAGCAAACGCGACGATGTATTGTTTATTTTTAAGGAGCTTCCTATTCTTTCTGAAACGTCACAAGAAGCAGCTGGCGCGGCATTGGCGATAGCATCCACCCAAAACTATAATAAATTTCATAAACTTCTCATGACCTTTGAGGGTCGCCTTACATCAAATGATATCTTTAAAGCGCTGCAAAAGGTCGGTGAGAACCCTGCCACTATTCTAACTTACGCGAAATCAAAGGGCATTCAACAACACATTTCCGACAATCAAAAGCTTGCCCAAGAGCTCGGCATTAGTGGGACACCTAGCTTCTACATAAATGGTAAAATCTATGAGGGCCTTATAGAAGAAAAAAGGCTAGCAGCCATTCTTGATGAATAATAAAAGCAGCCTAGATCAAACCTGCTAATGGCGAGCTTGGATCCGCATATAATCGCTTTGCCATTCGCCCCGCAAGATAGGCCTCACGACCAGCAATAACACCATGGCGCATCGCCCGCGCCATGCGGATGGGGTCTTTGGCCTCAGCGATCGCTGTGTTCATCAGCACGCCGTCACAACCAAGCTCCATAGCAATGGCGGCATCGGAAGCCGTTCCAACACCGGCATCAACGAGAACAGGCACTTTGGACTGTTCAATAATAAGACGAATATTAATTGGGTTTTGAATGCCAAGCCCCGACCCTATTGGCGCCGCCAAAGGCATGATCGCGCAACAGCCAATATCTTCCAGCTGTTTGGCCATTATGGGGTCATCACTGCAATAAACCATCACATCGAAGCCTTCTTTTACAAGAAGCTCTGCCGCCCGCAACGTCTCTGGCATATTTGGATAGAGTGTCTTTTGATCGCCGAGCACTTCTAATTTCACCAAGTCCCAACCGCCGGCTTCGCGGGCTAAACGAAGTGTCCGCACAGCATCCTCGCCCGTAAAACACCCGGCCGTATTCGGCAGATAAGTATATTTTTTTTGATCTAGAAAATCGACCAGCATCGGGGCCTTAGGGTCACTTAAATTTACACGTCGTACAGCCACCGTCACAATTTCAGCGCCTGCAGCCTCTGCCGCATCCGCGTTTTGTTGATAGTCAGCATATTTACCTGTGCCAACAATCAGGCGTGATTTAAACTGCCGCCCGGCTATTTCCCAGCTGTCATCTGCTGACATATCACCCGCCTCCAATAAAATGTACGATTTCAACACGATCGCCGTCGGTCAGCATTGTTTTAGCATAAAGCGATTTTGGAACAATTTCCAGGTTCCTTTCGACGGCAACTTTACCTCCAGCGATCTCGAGTTGCTCTAAAAGCTTGCTGATTGATGTATCTTTGGGCACCATCTTGCTTGTGCCATTCACATTTACTGAAAATGCCATCGTATTACCTTATTTCTGATCTTTGCTTAACAAATGCACGGCCTCGTAACAAGGGTGAAAACAAGTCATACAACAAAGCTTGCGTTGAGGGTAGAACTCGTTTACCCAATAAGAATAAAACAGTGAGACAGCGCGTGTTTCGATATGGCATTAGAGATTCATATAATAAATGGCCCCAACCTAAATTTATTAGGTGAAAGAGAACCCGATATTTATGGGCATGAAACCCTGTCCGATATTGAAGCATTATGCGAAACGCGATGCAAAGCAAACAATGCATCACTTATTTTTTCGCAAAGCAATGACGAAGGAAAACTCGTCGACCTGATCCAGCAATCACGTGTCTCTTCGACTGGCCTCATTATTAATGCTGGCGCTTATACACATACATCAATCGCATTGCATGATGCATTGAAGTCTGTAGAGTGCCCGATAATAGAAGTCCACTTATCAAATATTTTTGCGCGCGAGAGCTTTAGGCATCACTCATATATCTCTCCACTCGCGAAAGCAGTTATATGTGGTTTAGGGTCGCGCGGTTATTTGGTAGCAATTGACGCTCTTACAGAAAAGACGAATGACGAAGGGAAATAAAATGACAAAGGGTCCTGATAGCAAGACGATACGAGAACTTGCTGAAATCCTGAATGATACAAATCTCACTGAAATTGAAGTTGAATTAGAGGATATGCGCATTAAAGTCGCCCGCAAAATTGAGGGTGTCACCTATGCAGCGCCGCAACCTGCTCCTGTGCCAATTACTCCGGAGGCTGTACCTACGCCCTCTGCAGCACCCACAATTGCGACTGGCGATCAGCCAGGTGCACTGAAGTCGCCAATGGTTGGTACTATTTACACGGCCCCAGAGCCAGGCGCTAAAAACTTCATATCAGAAGGTGACAGTGTCAAAGTAGGCCAAACATTGTTTATCATCGAAGCCATGAAGACCATGAACCCGGTCGTTGCAGCCCACGCTGGAACAGTTAAATCTATTTTGACATCAAATGCACAGCCCGTCGAATTCGACGAAGTGTTAGCGATAATTGAATAATTATGATTAAGAAGATATTAATCGCCAATCGCGGCGAAATTGCACTTCGTGTTATTCGTGCCTGCCGGGAGCTTGGTATCGCGAGTGTTGCTGTTCATTCCACAGTTGACGAGCAAGCAATGCATGTACGCCTCGCCGATGAGAGTGTTTGCATTGGGCCAGCCTCTGCAACCCATAGTTACTTAAGTATCCCAGCGATTATTTCGGCTTGTGAAATCACAGGGGCAGACGCGGTCCATCCCGGCTATGGCTTTTTGTCAGAAAATGCAAAATTTGCCGATATTTTAGAAGCGCATAATATCACTTTTATCGGTCCCACCGCCGACCATATTAACTTAATGGGCGATAAGATTGCGGCCAAAGCCAAAGCGCGTGAACTCGGTATTCCAGTCGTGCCTGGCTCGGATGGCGAAGTTAAGACCGTCGCAGAAGCAGAAAAAGTAGCCCATGACATGGGCTTCCCTGTTCTTATTAAGGCAGCATCGGGCGGCGGTGGCCGTGGTATGAAAATAGCCCTGACCAAAAATGATATCAAGGAAGCATTTGAAACTGCCCGCAGTGAAGCCAAGGCCGCTTTTGGAGATGATGCAGTTTATATTGAGAAATACTTGCAAAAGCCACGGCATATCGAAATTCAAGTAGCATGCGATACGCACGGTAATGCTGTCCATTTAGCGGAGCGAGATTGCTCTCTCCAGAGAAGGCACCAAAAGGTACTAGAAGAAGCGCCATCAACCGTTCTGACGCCGAAAATGCGCGCAGACATCGGTGAAGTCGTTGTTAATGCGATGAAGGGCATGAACTACCGCGGCGTGGGGACCGTTGAGTTTCTTTTTGAAAACGGTGAATTTTATTTCATCGAAATGAACACGCGTCTGCAAGTTGAGCACCCTATCACTGAAATGATCACGGGTATTGACCTCGTGCGAGAACAAATCCGTGTGGCAGATGGACACCCGCTTAGCTTTACCCAAGATGATATTAAGATCAACGGCCACGCCATCGAATGCCGTATCAATGCGGAAAACCCAAGGACGTTCGCACCCTCGCCAGGGACTATACAGACCTACCATACTCCTGGCGGATTAGGCGTAAGGGTCGATAGCGCCGTGTATTCGGGGTATAACATACCACCTTATTACGACAGCCTCATCGGTAAACTGATTGTCCATGGTATGGACAGAGATCATTGTATAAAGCGCCTAAATCGCGCGCTCGATGAATTTGTGGTCGATGGTGTTGAGACAACTCTTCCGCTATTTAGCCAACTGCTCGCCAATGATGACATTCAAAAAGCTAATTACGATATACATTGGCTCGAACATTTCCTGGATGATGACGACACTAAATAGGGTCACCTGTGGCACATAACTCTGCGCGTTTCATTCCACCCGGCACCTTATTAGGCGCATACGCAGCTGGCATTTTCCCGATGGCGGATAGCATTACTGACCAGGAAGTATTTTGGGTAGACCCCGACCATCGAGGAATCTTACCGCTTGATAAAATACATGTTCCTAAGAGATTACAACGTACAATACGCCAAAACCCCTTCGAACTTCGTTTTAACACAGCATTTGGGCAGGTTTTAGAGTACTGTCGGCTTCCCACGCCGCAGCGCCCCTCAAGCTGGATTAATGACATTATACGCTTGTCATATACAGAACTATACAAAGCTGACCATGCGCATAGCGTTGAATGTTGGTTGGATGGCAGTTTGGTCGGCGGACTTTACGGTGTATGTTTGGAAGGGGCTTTTTTTGGAGAGAGCATGTTTTCAACCGTCACGGATGCCAGCAAAGTGGCACTTATTTATCTTGCTGCCCGTCTCAAACATGGTGGTTTCACATTGCTAGATTGCCAATTTAAAACCGACCATTTAGCCCAATTTGGGGTAGTCGAAGTACCGCGAGGCCGCTACCACACATTTCTACAAACGGCGCTTGATAAACCCGGCAACATTCATTTAATGCCAGAAAATATAGCGCCGTCTGACGTTTTACAAATAATAGGCCAGAGATCATGAACGGGGTGCTCTAAGGCATTAATGCTGGGGCTAGACGCAAACATCCATCCGGTGAATAGGCGATAGATCGCGCCCTCTTGATCCTCATCAACCTCCAAAAATACACGTGTTTCGGGTTCTTCTTCGGGCGAATTCGTACTGCAACTGCGCATCGTTATGCTGAGACGTCCTAAACGAACGGGCTCATTTATTCTCAGTGTCATGGTCTGTGTACGTGCGGTCACTTTATCCAAGGTTTTCATAACCACACTTAGATCGTTTGGCAATAATGCTTCTTGATCCTCTGGCATAATTTCGAGCACAGGTACTTGGATGAGCGACAATGGCGTATCATTGCCCTCCTCGCCCTCGCGGGCTATTACTTTATTTAACGCATCTTTTTCTTGATCCGTTAACTCAAACTCATTGGCTTTCACACCCCCTCCAAGAGAGAGGTGAAGGAATAATGCGATTAGAAAAAACCTATTTATCTGTCGAGCCAGCATTTGCGCTAAACATTGCTTGGCTAATCAAGCTAATGAGATCGATCGATCCTTGGGTAAACATCAGCTCGCTTCCGTTTTCTAACTCTAGATCACTAGCCCCAGGTATTACAGATATATAATTACCACCCAATAGACCTTCGCTTGTAATTTTAGCACTGCTGTCATCTGGCAAACCAATATCACTGCTAATTACCATACGAACTCGGGCGCTGAATGTTTCAGGATTAAGCTCTAGACCGGTAACCGTACCGACTTTTACGCCAGCCAAACGCACATCGCTGCCGACAGTTAAGCCGTCTACGCGGTCGAAGTCAGCAGCAATCGTGATCCCTGACGAACTTCCACTCTCGGTCACGCTATAACCATAAGTTAAAAAACCTACCATTAAGAGGATAACAAAAGCGCCTACGAGTGTTTCTACAAAATTTTCTTTCATGTATATCGCCTACTCCGGACGCCAAGCATCATAACCCTCACGGTAGCGCGATGCGTCCTCGGCACCTTTGGGTGCATGGGCTTCGAGTGTTCCTGTCATATTAATCTGGTGCGGTTTAAACCACTTGCGCTTTGTTGTTGCCTCAACATGTGGCGGTACATCAACTGTATAATGCAGCCATCCATGCCACTCTGCCGGCACGCGCGTCGCTTCAACGTCGCCATTATAGACAACCCACCGGCGCGGTTTGCCATTAATGCTACGACCAGACTTATCCTCGTAATACATGTTTCCTTGCTTATCCGACCCGATAAGATTACCCCGCGTGAATGTGTGCAACCACGTGCCCAAGGTTTGGGTATTCCACCACGTGAACATCATTTTCAGAAACTGCATGTCAAAACTCCAATCAAGACAATTTTAGTATCGCATTGGTAGCCGATGAGGTCTAGCCCAGCAACGACCTATAGGGTTATTTTTGCTGCGGCATTAGTCGAATATTTAATTCCCGCAACTGCTCATTACTGACCTCAGCTGGCGCCTTCATCATTAAGTCCTCAGCCTGCTGGTTCATTGGGAAAGCAACAACTTCGCGCAAATTTTCCTGCTCGGCTAGGAGCATCACAATACGGTCCACACCAGGTGCAATACCGCCATGTGGCGGCGCTCCAAAGCGGAACGCATTGAGCATACCGCCAAAACGATCTTCAACGACGCTCTCATCATAACCAGCGATCTCAAATGCTTTGAGCATAATTTCTGGCTTGTGGTTACGAATAGCTCCTGAAGATAGCTCTATTCCATTGCAGACAATGTCATATTGGTAACCTTTAATGTCGAGTGGATCTTGCTTAAGCAACGCATCCATCTCACCTTGAGGCATCGAGAATGGATTATGAGAGAAATCTAATTTCTTTAGTTTATCGTCATATTCAAACATCGGAAAATCGACAATCCAACAAAAAGCAAACTGATCAGCGTCAATGAGTTCCAAGTCATGCCCCACTTTAACGCGCGCGCGTCCTGCAAAGTCCATAAAGTCTTTTGGCCTTCCGGCACAGAAGAAGACTGCATCCCCATCATTCAACGATAATTGCTGACGAATAGCTTCTGTGCGCTCGCCACCAATATTTTTTGCCAGAGGACCTGCGCCTTCGCCTTCGCGGAAGAAAATATACCCCAGACCGGGTTGCCCTTCACCTTGAGCCCAACTATTCATGCGGTCACAAAAAGCACGATTGCCACCTGTTTTCGCTGGAATAGCCCATACTTCAACGGTCGGATCCGCATCGATCATGCCCGCAAATATCTTAAAGCCAGAGCCGCGGAAATGATCGGTTACATTATCCATCTCAATCGGTATACGCAGATCAGGCTTATCTGAACCATATTTGCGCATTGCCTCATCATACGGAATTCGGGCAAAAACATCTGACACGCGCTTGCCATTACCAAACTCAATAAAGACATCTCGCAAAACTGGTTCAACAGCTTGAAACACGTCTTCTTGGGTTACGAAACTCATTTCAATATCGAGCTGATAGAACTCACCAGGTGACCGATCCGCACGCGCGTCTTCGTCACGAAAACACGGTGCAATTTGGAAATAACGGTCAAAGCCAGCTACCATTAAAAGCTGTTTAAACTGTTGTGGGGCCTGCGGGAGAGCATAAAACTTTCCTGGGTGCATGCGCGAAGGAACGAGAAAATCGCGGGCACCTTCCGGGCTAGACGCCGTCAATATAGGCGTCTGAAACTCCTGAAATCCGCCTTGCGTCATCCGACGACGCAAAGAAGCGATAATTTGAGAGCGCAACACAATATTATTGTGTAGCGTTTCACGACGTAAATCTAAGAAGCGGTAAGTTAATCGAATATCTTCAGGATATTCTGGTTCGCCAAAAACAGGTAAAGGTAGTTCTTGTGCTTCAGATAAAACCTCAAGTTCAGAGACATAGATTTCTATATCGCCAGTTTTTAAATTTGGATTTTTTGCCGCGTCATCGCGTGCAACAACCTCACCATCGATCCGAATAACGCTCTCGGCACGCAAACGTTCAGCCGCAGAAAAACATGCATTTTCAGGCTCTATAACCAATTGGGTTAGCCCATAGTGATCGCGCAAGTCGATAAATAATAAACCGCCATGATCGCGCTTCCGGTGCACCCAACCTGATAATCGAACTGTTTCGCTCGCGTTTTCGCTGTTGAGACTGCCGCATGTATGAGACCTAAATTCGTGCATAACTTACCCCTTTAATGGATGTGCCGAAAACACACCGCTTCAAGCCAAAAGTCAAGCGCCCACGGCGAATTTCGCACATAGGGCGACAAGATCATTACGATAGGCTATATAAATATCATGAAACTCATTACAGACACTCAAGAACTCCAAAAACTTTGCGATCAGCTGGAAAAAAGCCCTTTTATAACGGTCGATACAGAGTTTATACGCGAAACCACTTACTGGCCACTATTATGCCTGATACAGGTGGCATCTCCTAACGAAACAGCAATGATCGACCCGTTAGCCGAAGATCTCGATTTGACCCCATTCTTTGATGTGTTAAAGAACCAAAGTGTTATGAAAGTGATGCACGGGTGTCGTCAAGATATTGAGATATTCTATCATCTTGGACAATTTATCCCCGCACCTTTATTCGACACACAAATCGCCGCTATGGCATGTGGATTTGGGGACGCTGTTGGTTACGAAACACTCATTGCAAAGACGGTCGGGGCAAAAATCGACAAAGGGTCAAGGTTTACCGATTGGGCGCGTCGACCATTGAGTAACGCGCAACTGGAGTATGCATTAGCCGATGTTACACATTTGCGGGACGCGTATCAATTTTTGCTCACGCAGATCTCAGAAAAGGACCGAGCTAGTTGGGTCGAAGAAGAAATGGCCAGTCTCCACGACACAAATAACTACGCAATACCGCCGGAACTTGCCTACCAGCGTTTAAGAATGCAGGATCGACGACCTCACGTAATGGGTGTTTTAATGACCGTCGCCGCCTGGCGAGAACAGCAAGCTCGCGAGAGAAACGTCCCGCGTGGGCGCGTAATTAAAGATGACGCAATACGTGAAATTGCGCTTCAAGGTCCCAAAAATGCGACTGAATTAGCGCGCTTGCGATCGATACCCAAAGGCTTTGAAAACTCTAGACATGCTGAAACACTGCTGGAAGCCATTAATCGAGGCTTAAAGTTGCCAAAAGAAAACTTGCCGCAGATCCCACCTCCAGTTGTTAACCGCCAAGGCATTGGGCCACTGGTCGAATTGCTAAAAGTACTTTTAAAACAACGTTGTGATAGTTGCGATGTTGCCCCTAAGCTAATTGCTAACGTAGCTGACCTTGAACGCATTGCCAGCGATCAAGAACCCGACGTCCAATCCCTAAAGGGGTGGCGCTACGACGTATTTGGAAAATATGCCATGGATTTAAAGGCAGGAAAACTCGCTCTCGCTTGTGAGGCAGATCAGGTTGTCCTCGTTGAGTGCAATTAGACTTTTTGGTTTAATCTGCGATTGCTTTTTTAACGCTGGCTTGTTTAATTTCAGGCTCAAGTTTCATTGCCTTGGCCAGCCTGCTTAAGCGCTTTTCTATAATTGGCGCCAATAGACTCGGATCGGTATCGCCCAGATTCAAAGTGAGCTTTGTCGCCGATCTAACAAGTTCTGACCGCTTGAGCATACCCGGCATAGAAGCTGATAATGAATGCGCCAATCTAAAAGACAGGCCTAGAATTTGGCCTAACTCTTGCGCCTCCTTAAATTTAGGAAAACCATAAAATAGTCTTTTGATATCATTGACCTCATGACGATAAGCAAGAGCATAAGCAATAAACATTCTACCTTCATGGCTTATGGCGCTAAACGGGGCTTTGAGCACGGAGTGTGAGGCAATTTCAGCACGAGAAGACGGATGGTTAGACCAACTTATATCAGAAACCAAACACGCAGCTTTCCGGTAGCGCGAGAATGCTTTACGGCGCTCACCATCTTCAAATAAGTCTTTTGTCCAAGATATCAGTTCATGACCATAATCTGCTGACTTACTCAACCGAGAGGCCATTTCTTCGCAGGCCAGCAAAAGTGGGTCTATGTTTTGATGCTTACTTTTAAGCATTTCAAATAAAACACCTTCACGAACACCCGTTGCCGAGACAATAACACGTTTCGCCTGCCCTAACTTACAAAGTTCGAAAAGGATATTCGCTGCGATTGGTATCGCGTCGCGTCGATTATTCGATGATTTAGCAAGGTTAAACGTTTCGTCTGCCTTAAGTTTTGACATACGTTTTAAAAATTTTTCGCCGCGCGGTAATGCAATCTCATATTCGTGCAACACGTCGAGGCCATAGTTGACATCGCCCATATGCACGTTTGCCAAATTTCGCCAAGCGCCCCCAACAGCATATATATTATCGAACGCGCTCTCGCTCAACCACGCAACTGATTTCAACTGCTCAACAATTACTTTGTTCAAGCTCACAGCTCCCGATGAAGCTAATTCATCGAGCGCCAAAACCCCTATCTTGAGCGATGCCCAATTGATGACTTTCCCCTCTTTAACATGCGCAAGCTCCAAGCTACCCCCACCTAAGTCTGCGACTAACCCATCGACATCGGCCACTGACAACATGACACCATTGGCCGAGAGTAGCGCCTCTTCTTCTCCATCAAGAACACGAATATTGTGCCCCAATATTGTTTGAGCCTCCTGAACAAAACTTTGTCTATTCGACGCGTCACGAACAGCCGAGGTTGCAAAAATATAAAGCTCTTTTATACCGAGCTGGTTAGCAATCGCGCGGAACCTACGAAACGTCAACATAGCGTGATCATATTGCGCACCCGAAATATCACCCGTTCTTGCAACAGAGGTTCCCAGGCGACAAAATGCGCGTTCATTATAAATCGGCAATGGCGCCCGCGCCGTGCCGCTATACCCCACTAAGCGCACTGAATTAGACCCAATATCGATAACACCAATCGGTCGATCTGGCCGGCGCAAGCCGATCTTTTTCATCATCTCAGATAAACGTGAGCTTGACTGCTTTGCCATTACTTTTTCATCTTTTTGGGTTTACTTTTTAAACTGGAACTCCCGCGGCCAGACATACTGGCGTGGGTCATGAAATAATGGTGCGCATTTAAAATTTCCTCATCACGATGCGCGACATAACGCACATATGAACCATCGCCTTGCATGAGCCAACTCTGCTGATTATCAGCTAAATTAACTTGCATAATTTCGTCCAAGGCCTGAGCGCGGGTTGTTGGGTTAAGTAACGGCACCAATGTCTCAACCCGCCGATCTAGATTTCTGGGCATCCAGTCAGCTGAGGAGATGTAAACAAGGCTTTCTGCAGAAGGCAAGACATGACCATTACCAAAACATATGATTCGTGAATGCTCTAAAAATCGTCCAACGATACTCTTCACCCGAATATTTTCAGATAAGCCAGAGACCCCAGCGCGCAAACAGCAGATCCCTCGTATGATTAGATCAATTTGCACCCCAGCGCATGAAGCCCGATATAAAGCATCAATAATACCAGGGTCGACCAAGGCGTTTAACTTTGCCCATATAGCGGCAGGACGCCCTTCCTTGGCATGTAAGATTTCAGTTTCAATATGCGACATAATGCGGTCACGCAGATTAACCGGTGACATTGCCAAGCGGATAAGCTCTTTAGGTTCGGCATAACCGGTAAAATAATTGAACACCTGGCCTGCATCAGTCGCAATATCCTTATCGCAGGTAAATAACGACAAATCAGTATACACACGCGCTGTCTGAGGGTGATAATTACCTGTCCCAAGATGAACATATGTTTTTAAACCAGACGCTTCGCGGCGAACAACAAGGCTTACTTTGGCATGGGTTTTAAGCTCTATGAACCCAAACACCACCTGCACACCCGCACTCTCCATTTTTCGCGCGAGGCGAATATTTGCAGCCTCATCAAAACGCGCTTTTAGCTCCACTAAAGCTGTAACGGACTTGCCATTTTCAGCCGCTTCGATGAGGGCTTCAACAATCGGACTATTAGTTGATGTACGGTAAAGAGTTTGCTTGATCGCAATAACATTAGGATCACTCGCAGCCTGACGAATAAACTGCACAACCACATCAAAACTCTCATAAGGATGATGGACGAGTATATCTTTTTCACCTATCGCCGCGAAACAATCGCCCGCATGCTCGCGCACGCGCTCAGGAAAACGTGCATTGAATTGCTCAAACTTTAATCGTGATGGACCCTTACTAACCATCTCAGAAATTTGCGCTAAACCAAGAATACCCGACACCAATACAACACGGTCAGGTAACGCCTCGAGCTCTTCAGTCACGAGATCCCGCAACCCCTCGGGCATGTCAGCATCAATCTTCAAGCGGATAACGATGCCGCGACGCCTTCTCTTTAGAGCTGTCTCGAAAACGTGCACTAAATCCTCGGCTTCTTCAGCGACTTCCAAATCGGTGTCGCGAATGACACGAAACGTGCCCTGGCCTAAAACTTCATAACCCGGAAATGTGCGCTCGATAAACATGGATATCAGTGTCTCTAGCCTCACAAAGGCATAACCCTGGTCGCCAAGACCTTCTGGTAGGCGAATAAACCGCTCCAACTGTTGCGGGATCAGGAATAATGCATTCATGCCACGCCCATCTTCAAGACGCGAAAGCTGCAAGGCCAGACCAATTCCCAAATTAGGAATGAATGGAAACGGGTGTGCAGGATCAATTGCAAGAGGCGTTAAAACCGGTAAGACATTTTCTAAAAAGTAATTCTCAAGCCACTCTTTTTGCAAACCAGTAAGTTGAACGGCATTCAAAAGATAAATACCCTCTCGCTCAAGCTCACTAAGCAACCCTTTGAGTGCCAATTGTTGGCTGGCCATTAGACGCCCTGCTTTTTCAGAAATTTCCGAAAGCTGTTCGGCCGGTGACATGTCATCAACACTCTTGGCCTCAACGCCAGCTTGTTCTTGCCCCACTAAACCAGCGACCCTAACCATAAAAAACTCGTCTAAATTATTAGCGGAAATAGACAGAAATTGTAATCGCTCAAGAACTGGGTAATCGACATTTGATGCTTCCTCAAAGACCCGCTGGTTAAAGGCTAACCAAGATAGCTCTCGGTTTATGAAGCGCTGACGACGCGAAAAATCTTGGAACATATTTTCCACCGGCGCCGAGCGTCTTGCGTGTTTTTCAGGATGGGTTAACGTTTTTGAAGACATTTTTTAATTCAACTTTTTTGATCATTCAAAATAATACGATATGTTAGGCATAAGTGAATATGTGAGGCATAAGTGAAAACTAACACGTCTATCTTGCACAATCACGCCCTTTGTTAAGCAATGGTTTCATTTATTTCTGCCAAAACATCAGCGGCAAGCGCTCGCGTTATCGGTTTTCCCAAAGCAAGGCTGTGCGCATCAAGCCTAGCGACAAATTGGGCAATAGCAGCACAATTACGCTCCAGGCGTAACATCACATAATTCATAACATGCGGGGCAATGTCGATTTGGCGATCAGCTAAAAGTTTACACATAACAGCAGTTAACAATGTGTCATCCGCTGCACCCAATGTAATCGCAGGCAATGACCGAAGGCGCGAAGCCAGATCGGGTAAGGTGAACTTCATTTGTGCCGGAGCCAATGTGCCTGCCATTAAACAGGGAATGTTGTTCAGCTTTAGATCGTTAAAAACATGAAACAGAGCCTCCTCTGCATCTGGCTGCAATGTCTCACAATTATCAATAATGACCGCTTTTGCGGATAGAAGACGTTCAACATTTACATCTCCCCCAATTACGTCGGCTGACATCTCTAAAGCGCCCGACTTTTCTTGCCATACAGCGAGCAAATGACTTTTGCCACTCGCGCGAGGCCCATAAATAAATTGCATGGGTGACACCCACGCGGGCCATAAGTCTACGAGACCAACGGCTTCCGCGTTACAAGGGGCAACAAAAAAATCTTGACGCGCTGCAGCAGGGCGATGAGGCAAGTCCAAGGGTAACTGCTGCGCCATAAGCTTTAATTCAGCACTTCCAGGCGATAGCCTTGAAATGCTGATGTCAGAGCCAAGCCTGACTGCAAGAGATTTGCGCGGACTTGCTCAACCGAGCCAATGAAACTAAAGCTTAGAACAGCAAACCGTCGCGATAGTTCTTTGACTTCGATATCTCTAATTAAGCTGGTAGCTCGCAAACGGGACGTGATCATTTTCCACTCTTCCGACCCTGAAAATGAAACATTGGTAACTACCTGTGTGCGACTATCAGATCCAATAACTGTTTTTAGTTTCCAGCTTTCGGTCAATTCGTCAATAATCTCATTGACAGCAACAGCACCAAACTGCTGATGCGTTTCTTGACCCACATAACTAAAGACACTTACATCCACGCCATCTGGGGCATATGTATAGACGGTTACACCAAGCTGCCCCGTAATATCGGCGAGTGCATGAACAACATAAATGGTTTCAACATTATAGCGGAGCTTTAAAAGATCGATTTTAAGCCTGTTACCAGAGAGAACTTCAATCGCCGAGGCTTCTGCCGTGTCGGCAATATCCCCCAACGGCAACAATAAAGGCGACAAGCTATTTTCGAGATCAACGCCCGACCAAATGTCGCCCCACCAGTTTTTCCCCCAAAGAAATAAGCCTTCGCGGTCTTCCATAATTGGCAGCAATAAAGCAGGCGCCGCGCGCATTTCGCCGATTGGAATATTGCGCGACAATAAAGCATTGCGCACAGCATCTGGTTTGAAGCTAATCGATAAGTTAGCAATATAACGCTGTGCACTTGTCTTTTCATCGGCAACACTAAACCCCTCAACCAGCGTATCAAGGTTTAACTCGTCGCTAGGCGGCAATTGCGTCCAATAAGAGCTTAAGGTTAGACGCTTAAAGACTGTTTCTATTGCGCGTAATTGCCCATCTCGCATAGCGAGGACACGCGCGTCTGCTGAATTGGCGGCCGTTGCATCAACTTTAACGCCATTAACCGCATAAATGTTGCCGGCATTAACAGGTGAAAACGTGCCGAGTAACATCAAAAAAATAAACACAGAGAGATAGTACTTCATGCCTTTTCTTTACCACAGCTTTTAAATTTATCGACAGTAGAATGTTATAATATTGAATTAGTTGGTTACTTTAAGAACAGTTGCGGCTATTTTGTGACCTTACGAATCTAGCTGAGGATGTCATGACAGACGCTAAAAACAGCCTAACTTACGCAGATAGTGGGGTCGACATCGACGCAGGCAACCAGCTTGTGCGCGAAATTGCGCCTCTGGCCAAGAAAACCGTCCGCGCCGGCTCGAATAGCGACCTTGGCGGCTTCGGCGGTTTATTTGACCTTAAAGCATGTGGTTTTAAAGACCCAGTCCTCGTTGCCTGCAATGATGGGGTCGGAACTAAAGTAAAAATCGCGATCGAGCAAAACAAACATGACCAAATTGGCATAGATCTTGTGGCTATGTGCGTCAATGACCTCATCGTCCAAGGGGCGGAGCCTTTATTCTTTCTTGATTACTATGCGACTGGGAAATTAAACCTCGAAACAGCCCGCAAAGTGATCGCCAGCATTTCAGATGGTTGCGTCCAAGCCGGTTGCGCCCTCATAGGCGGCGAAACGGCGGAAATGCCAGGCTTGTATAAGGAAAACGACTATGACCTTGCAGGCTTTTCCGTTGGCGCAGTCGAAAGAGAGCAAGTACTGCCAAAACAAAACATTGGAGCCGGTGATATTATTTTAGGCTTAGCGTCTAATGGCGTTCACTCAAATGGTTTTTCTTTAGTACGCCGCATTGTTGAAGCCCAAAACCTAGGGTGGGATGCTCCCACACCTTTTGATCACGAGGCCCCGACACTCGGCGATGCTCTTCTGGTGGGCACTCGTATCTACGTAAAGCCGATACTGGCAGCGTTAAAAGCGGGGCAACCTATTAAAGGGCTTGCGCATATAACTGGCGGCGGATTGACTGAGAACTTACCCCGAGTATTGCCAGAGACATGCAGCGCTGAGATTAATCTCAATAGCTGGCAACGCCCAGCCCTCTTTGAGTGGCTCCAAGAAAGCGCTAACATAGATGAAACCGAGCTTTTAAAAACGTTTAACTGCGGTATTGGCATGTGCGTTATTGTCCCTAAAGATGCGGTGACAGCGGTAAAACAAGCCCTCGCATCTTTTGGAGAGACCGTATACGAAATTGGCACGATCTCTTCCATGCCTGGTGGCAGTGTCCAGTATAGCCGTGCCTAACCCTGAGATATCAATACCGCTCCGCATCGGCATTATTTTTTCTGGCCGCGGTAGTAATATGAAGGCGCTTCTGGAACACATTGCGAAACACCCACAATCCTATGAATTGGCAAGCCTTATTTGCAACAGGCAGGGCGCGGGTGGTATCGAAATCGCTCGGGCGGCCGGTCATAGCACCAGCCTTATCGACCATTCTAATTTCGCAACTAAAGAAGACTTTGAGGCAGCAATAACCAAAGAGCTGCGTCAAGCAAAAGTCGACATCATATGTCTGGCGGGCTTTATGCGCATTTTATCGCCAGATTTTGTTAATACTTGGGCCGACAAAATCATAAACATCCACCCGTCTTTGCTCCCCGCTTATAAAGGTCTGAATACACATCAGCGCGCCATCGATGACGGCGCCAAATCGCATGGATGTAGCGTTCATTATGTTGTTGCAGATATGGATGCGGGCGATGTTATCACCCAGACGCCTATTGAAATCGACGCTACTGATACGGCTGAGACACTGGCTGCGCGGGTATTAAGCGTCGAGCATGAGACCTATTGCAGAGGCTTGGATATCGCTGCGCGTAGGCTTATAAATAATAAAAAACCTTAAGATAGAAACAAAAAAGGCCGGCTCAGCCGACCTTTTTCAATCCTAAAACGCAACGGCGTTATTATCCTACGAGTTCATCGTCGGAGAAAAAGAATTTAATCTCTTCAGCTGCCGTCTCTGGCGCGTCTGAACCATGAACGCTGTTCGCCTCAATGCTCTCTGCAAAATCTTTACGAATGGTTCCTGCATCAGCATCTGCTGGGTTTGTTGCCCCCATGACTTCACGGTTCTTAAGAACCGCATTTTCACCTTCAAGGACTTGCACAACCACAGGCCCTGAAATCATGAATTCAACGAGATCGTTAAAAAAGGGACGTTCTTTATGAACACCATAAAAGCCCTCGGCTTGCGCGCGGCTCATGTGGATGCGTTTAGACGCAACAATGCGCAAACCAGCCGTCTCAAAACGGTCAATGATTTTGCCAGTCAGGTTACGTTTTGTAGCGTCGGGTTTAATAATTGAGAATGTGCGCTCTATCGCCATGTTAAGCCTCTTTCTGGTGCTAAATGATATGATGGGGCGCTTATAGTCTCATCATAAGCCAATGGCAAGTCTCACGCCTTTTGCTCCCAACCACCCTGCGCAGATTGTTGCCAATAGCTTAAATCGACGCCTTTTTCTTTGACAAGTTTCCAATAGGCGCGCGCACGCTCCAAACTCTGGGCATCGCGCCCATCAAATAAATAAACAACGCGTTTATAGGCACTTGGGTCATCAACCTCGGTGCCATCAAGCAAGAATAATACCGTTGCGCCATTTGGGCACTCATCGGTTGTGGTTAACCAAGTAGGCTGGTCAGCCGCATAAAGTTCCATTTTGGGGTCATTTGCAGAAGCATGCGCTAGAAATCCATCATCGCTAAAACGCCATAACAGCTCGCTCAGTGCAACGAGCCCATCCTCTGAGGCGCGCCTAACAACGCTTTTCCACTGACGCTGATGACACTTATCGAGAAGAAGCGGCAAAGCCTCTTCCAAACTTTGCCGCTCTAAGTGATAGAAAAAAAATTCAGTCATTACTCGTAATGTGATCTCACGAGACGGTCGAGTAGCTTTACACCATAACCGCTCGCCCAAGACTGACTGGTCGCTGATTTGGGCGACCCCATAGCCGTGCCTGCAATATCGAGATGCACCCAAGGAACATTATTTACAAAACGTTGCAAGAACTGGGCGGCAGTGCTTGACCCTGCATATCGCCCGCCAATATTTTTCATATCAGCATTAGGTGTGTCGATCATTTTATCGAAATTACTGCTCATCGGCATGCGCCAAACCTGCTCTCCTTCGCGCTTACCTATAGCGTCGAGTTGATCACATAGTTTGTCATTGTTAGAGAACATACCCGCATAGTCTTGTCCAAGAGCAACCATGATTGCGCCAGTAAGTGTTGCAAGATCAATCATGAACTTCGGTTTAAAACGATTTTGCGTATACCAAAGCGCATCAGCTAAAACCAATCGTCCTTCTGCATCCGTGTTCAAAACTTCGATTGTTTGTCCTGACATGGACGTAACAATGTCGCCGGGACGTTGGGCTGTACTCGATGGCATATTTTCCACAAGCCCGATAACACCGATCACGTTCACTTTAGCTTTGCGTTTGGCCAAACTGTGCATCAAACCGGTGACCGCAGCTGCGCCACCCATGTCACCCTTCATGTCTTCCATACCACCTGCTGGTTTAATCGAAATTCCGCCTGTATCGAAACAAACGCCTTTACCCACAAAAGCAACTGGTTGCTTAGATTTGGCGGCACCATTCCATTGCATGACAACCAATTGGCTGGGGAAAGCACTGCCCTGACCGACACCTAACAATGATCCCATACCAAGTTTTTTCATTTGCGCTTCGGACAATACCTCTACTTTAACGCCGAGTTTCGTTAAAGCACGTGCCCGTGACGCAAACTCTGGCGGCGATAAAACATTAGCCGGCTCATTGACCAAATCCCGCGCCAATATAATGCCATCAGAAAGAGCAGAAAACTCCGCCCATTGCACCTTAGCACGCGCCGTAGATTTAGTCGCAATGACCAATTTACGCGCGGGGATCTTTTCTTTTTTCTTAGTTTTATACTTATCAAAACGATACATACCAAGCCGCGCCCCCAAAGCCACGCGCGCAGCGATCTCGCCACCCCCTATGCCATTCTCAAGCTCTTGCTCTAAACATAGTGTTAATGCACCACCATCAGACAGATACCCAGCCGCCTTGCCGCCTAATGTTTCAAAATCAGTTTCAGTTAAGTCCGCAACCTTGCCGATGCCTAAAATTATTACTTTTTTCAGATCGGTACCAGCAGGTGCCAAAAGCGTGAGGTCTTTGCCCTTAGCGCCTTTAAATGATTGCACCTTCATTGCACGTGTTACGGCGCCTTTTAACTGTTTATCAATTTGCCCAGCAAGCCCTGTTAGCTTCCCACCCTGCGATACGAGTAACAGAACAGAGCCAGATTTTGGCAAAGCTAGCGACGAAAAAGAAAGAGTTAAGGACATAAAACGCTCCAAGGTTAGGTTAAAAAGATTGAAAAATCATCATTTCGTAAAACACAATTAACGCAAATCCGCTCTAGGGTAAATGCCGCTTATATGTTAAGAATCGCTAAGCTTATTCCATATTATAAATTCGAGTTTTCTTCACATGTTTCGACGTATTATCCAAACGGTCTTATCCCTCATTCTTATCGTCACTTTTGGCATAACAATATCGGCGTTCCCAGTAAATGCGGAAAGACGCGATGTTGAAGGCATTGCCGCCATTGTTAATGATGAAGTTATTTCACTATATGACGTTGACCAGCGGGTGAATTTGTTTCTAACAACATCAGGCATTCCGAATACACCAGAAACTGTGGATCGCTTACGGGCGCAAGTTTTGCGTGCGTTGGTTGATGAAAAGCTGCAACTCCAAGAAGCTAAAACAGTCGAAATTGCGATTGCAAATGACGAAATTAATAGCTCGATGGCCCGAATGGCACAACAAAGCAACATGACGCGTGAAGAAATTGTTACCTTTCTCGACGAGAAAGGCATTCTCGAAGACACGTTGCGCGGCCAAATCGAAGCAGAACTGGCGTGGTCTCAGTATGTTCGTCGGCGCTACGGCGGACGCATAACAATCTCAGATGCCGATATTGATGAACAATATACCCGCGCATTAGAAGCCTTCGATCAACCTCGCTATTTGCTTAGCGAGATATTGATCAATCCAAATGGATTTCAAGATAACACTTCTATCGAGCAAGCTATTCAAGAAATTATTAAGCAATTGCAAGCAGGTGTGGATTTTGGGGCGATCGCAAGGCAAATATCTTCATCGCCCTCTGCGGCACGCGGTGGCGACATGGGTTGGGTATACGCAAACCAACTAGACCCGCGCCTCCAACAAGTTGTTACATCTTTGGCGACTGGTCAGATTTCAAACCCCACACCTACGCCCGCTGGCATTTCAATTTTAGCACTTCGCGACAAGCAGGAAGGCGGTGGTAAAAGCCCACTTCGAAATCAATTCGACCTTCTCCAAGTCATTGTAACAGGAGAAGCCAACAAGCTAGCACTTGACGCCATCAAACAAGGGTTTAAACATTGCAAAAAAGCCGAAGACGAGGGCAACAAAATCACTGATGCCAAAGTCACCCGCACAGGTTTACAGCCCCTTGGTGCATATGACCCTAACTTGCAGCGCGTTGTTGGCATGCTTGAAGCCGGCCAAACTACCGAGGTTTTGGACTCGGGCGAGAATTTCGTCCTGTTTGCAGTCTGCGATAGAAAAGACGATGCCGGTGTTAATGTCTCTAAAGATGGCATTTATGACAATCTGTATTCACAACGTCTATCAATGCTATCGCGTCGCCATCTGCGCAACCTCCGTCGAGACTCGGTTGTGGAATATCGCTAATGAGCGAGGACGGCCTACCGCCGCTTCGCGACGTAATTCGCACCGAAAATTTGCAGGCTAATAAATCTTTAGGTCAAAACTTTCTCTTTGACCTAAACCTTACCCGGCGGATTGCACGCACTGTTAGGCCCGACGAAACACCTATTATTGAAATAGGGCCTGGACCCGGCGCCCTAACCCGCGCCCTGCTATTAGAGGGCGCCCAAAAGGTCATATGCATTGAAGCAGACAGAAGGTTCGAAGGCGCCTTGGCTCAAATTCAAGCACATTACCCAGGTAAACTCGACGTCATTTTTGCGGATGCACTAAAATACGACCTCAACATGCTGACCGAAGGCTCATATAAAATTGCGGCCAACTTACCATATAATATTGGCACACCTCTCCTGACATCCTGGCTCGAGAGCCAATGGCCACCGAAATGGCAAAGTTTAACCTTAATGTTTCAGCGCGAGGTGGCACAAAGACTGGTCGCCACACATAACACTAAGGCATATGGCCGCTTGAGTGTACTCACGCAATGGCGAAATAACTGCGAAATCTTATTTGATATCCCGCCTGAGGCCTTTGTCCCGCCACCAAAGATCATATCATCCCTTGTTAAAATTGAGCCCAAAGCACCCTGTCAGGATATCCCCGCAAAAGCACTTATCCGCCTAACAGCTGCGGCATTTAACCAGAGACGGAAAATGTTGCGCAGCAGTCTAAAACCGATATGCTTAGACCCACAAGGTTTGCTATTACAATGCGGGGTCGATGAAACACGCCGCGGCGAAAGCTTGACCATAGAAGAGTTTTGCACGCTAACATCGGAATTAGAGACTATTATGTCGGCTAAGCCGAACGAGGGAGAAAAGAAATGAAAAGTCATTCAGTAACAGCTTATGGAGAGGCATTAACTGAAACCACCAATGACACGCCGGCACCACAGGGTTCGGAAGTCCTCGTTCGCGTTTCACATTGCGGTGTATGCCACTCCGATGTACATTTTCATGATGGCCATTTTGATCTGGGGGGCGGCAACAAACTAGACCTCACTAAAAAACCCATGCCGTTTACATTGGGTCACGAAATTGAAGGCATTGTTGAAGCCATTGGACCTGATGTCACGGGCGTCAAAGTAGGAGAACGCCGCGTTGTATACCCTTGGATTGGTTGTGGTGATTGTGCGATGTGCAACAGAGACGATGAGCATTTATGCAACGGTCGCGCCCTAGGCGTAAACTTACCCGGTGGCTTTTCAACCCATTGCTTAGTCCCCCACGAGCGCTATTGCATAGATTGTGATGGTATCGCAGAGGGGCTGGCCAGCACTTATATGTGCTCCGGCATTACGGCTTATAGTGCACTGAAATATTTTAAGCCAATTTCACCCGATGAAGATGTCTTAATTGTTGGCCTTGGCGGCGTCGGCATGATGGCAGTGCAATTTGCACTCGCAATGTTTGAGCGGCCACCTCTAGTTGCCGACATTGATGAAAATAAACTTCAAGCAGCTTTGGGTGCTGGCGCCGCTAGAGCATATAACCCAAAAGACCCTGAAGCTCTAAAACAGCTTTTGAAAGATACCAATGGCGGAGTTCCTGCAGCAGCAGATTTTGTCGGCGCCGAAGGCTCTCTTAACTTTGCGAATGGCGCTATTCGCAAAGGCGGTGAAGTTCGCATTGTGGGGCTTTTTGGTGGCGGCTTCGCCTCTCCTATTCCACTTTTCCCTTTACGCGGCATTTCCATTGCTGGCTCGATGACAGGCTCACTCGATGATACAATTGAAATGATGGAACTTGTTAAAGCAGGAAAAATCAACCCTATTCCGGTCGAACAGAGAGGCATGGAGGAAGCAAGCCGCACCCTCGATGATTTACGTGAGGGACGCATCTTAGGCCGCGTGGTACTCACACCTTAAGAATATAAGTAAATCTTAGCCGCTCTACAGACTATCGCGCAAACGCTTTACAAAGTCAGTTAAACCTGTTTGTCGCGACCGCTTCTGGCGTTCAGCACTTAGTATAGCGCCAATAATAGAGCTACTTTCGTTAGCGTCTTCATTAACGATAACATAATCATATTCGGCATAGTGACTGATCTCATCAGAAGCTTTCGCCATACGCCTTGCAACAACATCCGCACTGTCTTGTGCGCGCGTTAACAAACGTTTTTCGAGCTCCGCGGCAGAAGGCGGCAAGATAAATATACGTACGAGGTCATCCTCAGCGGCTTCTTGAAGTTGCTGGGTTCCTTGCCAATCGATATCAAACAAGACGTCCCGCCCATTGGCCAAAGCTTCCTCAACGGGAGCACGCGGCGTACCATAATAGTGATCAAAAACCTTCGCAGATTCCAGCAGTTCATTTGCATTCCGCATTTCGCCAAACTTCTGCGCATCAACAAAATAATAATCCACACCGGAGGTTTCACCGGGTCTCGGCGCACGCGTCGTCAAAGATACAGACATTGAAATATTGTCATCACTGGCGAGCAATTGACGTGCTAATGTTGTTTTGCCAGCTCCGGATGGAGAAGATAAAACAAGCATTAAGCCGCGTCTATGAATGTCGTGCGCCATGGTCGTTCCCTAAGATTACTTTATATATATCAGCGATTCGCTCGCCACTTACGTACATTCCGATTATGCTCAGCCAAAGTTCTAGAGAACGCATGGCCGCCTGTTCCATCCGCAACAAAATAGAAATAGTCGCTTGATATAGGGTTTAGCACCGCTAAAATTGAGGCCCTTCCGGGATAGGCGATAGGTGTCGGCGGTAAACCCTTAATCACATATGTATTATGGGGATGTGATCGCCTTATCTCACTTTTACGAATGGAACGCCCCAAAACGCCCACGCCATCGGTCAAGCCATAAACAATCGTCGGGTCCGACTGAAGTCGCATTTTAGCACGCAACCTATTAATAAAAACCGATGCGACTAAACCCCGCTCCTCAGCAATTGCCGTTTCCTTTTCAACAATCGACGCCAGAATAAGCGCTTCATAAGGCGTATCCAATGGAAGTCCCTCAGCGCGACTTTCCCAAGCATCATTGAGAAACCGTTCCATCGCTCTGTTCATTTTTAGGAGGACAGTTTGGCGCAACGTATCGCGCGCAAAGCTATAGGTGTCCGGCAAAAGCCACCCCTCACCAAGGGCGTTTTCTATATTACCCTGTAAAAACGATGTTTGTTCAAGCTGAGCCAAAAACTGTTTTTCAGTTACCCCTTCAACAAGAGATAATGAGTGCATAACAACGTCACCGCTCCTAAGCTTAAGCGCCACATCGCGCATAGATAGATGTCCTGAAAAAGCATATTCACCAGCCTGCAGATCTTGCGCATTGCCCTGCAAACGGATCATCGTTCGAAATAAAAATGATGAACGTATAATCGACGCTTCTTGTAAATCGATAGCAATTCTCTTTAGCGAAGCGCCTGGAGGAACCAATAAAATACGCATCGGCTTTAGGTCGAATGGAACCACATAAAGGCTCGCAAAACCTATCAATAAACCGAACAAACATACGACTAAAATGAAAAATTTACGCACAAATCGCCAATATCTTAATCGATCGCTTTAAAAATAAGGGACGCATTCGTTCCACCGAAACCAAATGAATTGGAAAGCGCAATACGAATTGGCTTCTCTTTGGCTTTGTGCGGCACCAAATCAATTTTTGTTTCTACCGACGGATTATCTAAATTAATTGTTGGCGGAGCG
>ENA-OUOG01000542-OUOG01000542.1-marine-metagenome-genome-assembly--contig:-NODE-542-length-49583-cov-5.440654_pt1 | contig 49583 bp, 44 predicted proteins | sample MGYA00248635_ERZ508505 | MGnify/ENA primary metagenome ERZ508505 (study PRJEB26176, sample SAMN06267871) | marine metagenome | isolation source: Saanich Inlet, British Columbia, Canada | place: Pacific...
CATAGTTCCTTTGTCTACGTATGCACCAATATTAACATAACTAGGCATTAAAATAGTACCACTAGAAATATATGCACCATGTCTTGCAACAGCATGAGGTACCACACGAATGCCTTTTTCTTTGTAACCCGTTTTTAATGGAATTTTATCATGGTATTCAAAAATTCCAACTTCTATAGTTTCCATTTTTTGTATCGGGAAATACAGCACCACAGCCTTTTTAACCCATTCATTTACCTGCCAACCATTAGGCGTTGGTTCTGCAACGCGTAAAGTACCTTCGTCAAGTAAATCTACTACTTTTCTAATGGCATCCTGTGTGCTGTCTTCAGTTAATAAATCTCTGTTATTCCAGGCGTTTTCTATAGTGTGTTGTAAGTCTTTCATTTAAAATTTTATTTTTTTCCGTGTACACGGAAATCTCATTATTGTTTTAATTCTTTTGGCGTTACCTAAAGGTCGTGCTTTCCGCTATATCTTTTTAATTTTATATTCTAAACTTTAAATAAAGTTATTTGTCACCTTGAGCGAAGTCGAAAGGTCTCATAATTCAAGAAATTAAAAAGGATGTCGCATCAATCACTAACGCAAATATAGTTTCAATTTATAATTTGGCATAATATTTATGTATCTAGTATAGAATACTTAAATTTGCACAAAAATAAATAATGGCTCAAATTCTAGCAATAGATTATGGTAAAGTAAGAACAGGAATAGCTGTAACAGACGATATGCAAATTATTGCCTCTGGACTCACAACTGTACTTACAAAAGAGCTGTTAGATTTTTTAAAAACGTATACAAAAAAAGAAAGTGTAGAGTTATTCTTGGTTGGTGAGCCTAAACAAATGAATAATCAAGCTAGCGAAAGCGAAGTTTTAATAGCACCATTTATAAGTAAATTAAGAACTTTTTTTCCGCATATTCCCATTAAAAGAGTAGACGAGCGCTTTACTTCTAAAATGGCAATGCAAACTATGATTGATAGTGGATTAACAAAAAAACAAAGACAAAACAAAGCACTTGTAGACGAGATTAGTGCAACCATTATATTACAAAGTTATCTTTACAATACATAATAATTATGATACTACCTATAGTCGCATATGGCGATCCTGTTTTAAAAGTAAAAGCGAAACCAATCGCGAAAGATTATCCTAATCTAAAGACGTTAATTGCCAATATGGAAGAAACCATGCATGGCGCTTACGGTGTAGGTTTAGCAGCACCACAAGTAGGTTTGCCTATACGTATGTTTTTAGTGGATGCTTCTCCTTTTGCAGACGATGACGTTTTGGATGCAAAAGAGCGTGCCTTCTTAGAAAATTTTAAACATACGTTTATTAATCCAACCATTATAGAAGAAACTGGAGACGAATGGGCTTTTAATGAAGGCTGCTTAAGTATACCAGATGTTCGTGAAGATGTTTTTAGAAAGCCAAACATAAAAGTAGAATATTTTGACGAGGACTTTAAAAAACATACTTTAGAACTAGACGGTTTGGCTGCAAGAGTATTCCAACATGAGTACGACCATATCGAAGGCATTTTGTTTACAGATAAGTTATCTACATTAAAAAAACGTTTAATTAAAGGGAAGTTGCTAAACATTTCTAAAGGAAAGATTAGTGTAGATTATCGAATGAAGTTTCCTAACCTAAAAAAGAAGCGTTAAAAATTTGCAAAACACAGCAGAGTACAAGATATTTGCGCTCCTTTTAAAAAAAGAATATGGCATTAGATAAAATATTAGCAATTGCAGGAAAACCTGGTTTATACGAACTAGTAACACAAACCAGAGGAGGTTTTATAGCAAAATCTTTACTAGATAACCGTAAAATTTCTGTAGGTATCCAGCAGAACGTTAGCATTTTAAGTGAAATTGCTATTTATACTCTAACAGAAGAAGTGCCATTACGAGAGGTTTTAACTAAAATTAAGACCAAGGAGAATGGAGCACAAACGTCTGTAAGTCATAAAGATTCTAAAGATAAATTAGAAGAGTACTTTTTTGAAGTTTTACCAGATTATGACGAAGATAGAGTATATGCAAGCGATATTAAGAAAGTAGTGCAATGGTACAATATGCTTCAAAAAAGCGATTTATTAAATTTTGAAGACACCAAAAAATCTGATGAAGAAGAATAAAATACCTTCCTCCATTTATAAATTAAAATCCAGCTTTTTAGCTGGATTTTTTGATTTAAGCTATCTTTACAAAAACACTTTTTAAATGAATTCTAGAGCCAATCAACTTAAAGCCTTTGATAGATTATTAACCATAATGGACGAGCTTCGTGAGCAATGTCCTTGGGATAAAAAACAGACTATGGAAAGCCTACGTCACCTAACAATAGAGGAGACTTATGAGCTTGGTGATGCCATTCTAGACAACGACTTGGAAGAAGTGAAAAAAGAAGTTGGAGACTTACTATTACATCTCGTTTTCTATGCAAAAATAGGAAGTGAAACCAACACGTTTGATATAGCAGATGTTTGTAATTCTATTTGCGAAAAACTAATATATAGGCATCCACATATTTATGGAGATATAAAAGTAAAAGACGAAGCAGAAGTAAAACGTAATTGGGAGAAGCTAAAGTTAAAAGAGGGTAAAACAAGTGTTTTAGAAGGTGTACCTAAAAGTTTACCAGCTTTGGTTAAAGCAAACCGAATTCAAGATAAAGTTGCAGGCGTTGGTTTTGATTGGGAACAACCAGCACAAATATGGGAAAAAGTAGAAGAGGAGCTTCATGAGTTTAAAGTTGAGGTCGCTAAAAATGATAGAGACGCTATGGAGAGTGAATTTGGTGACGTTTTATTTTCTTTGGTTAATTATGCTCGTTTTGTAAATATTAATCCAGAAAATGCCTTAGAACGTACTAATAAAAAGTTTTCAAAACGATTTCAATATTTAGAAACTAAAGCAAAGGCTTTAAATAAAGATTTAAAAGACATGACTTTAGCTGAAATGGATGTTTTTTGGGAAGAAGCCAAAAAACTGTAATTAGAAAATCTCCTGATTTTCACATACTCAAGTTTTTTGGGAAGAAGCCAAAAAACTGTAATTAGAAAATCTCCTGATTTTTACATCAAAATTTTATTTTTTTTATTCTTTGAAATCCAAATTAGCACTTTCTGCGTATATAATAACAAATGGTCTTCTTTTTAATAGGAGAATTGGTTAATAGTATATACTTTTTATAGACCATTTTGCATATAATTATTTCTAGAAAGCGAAATAGAAATAATTGGTTAGTTTAGTTAGAGGCCAAAATCCTGTTTGATGTTAAATCAAACAGGATTTGGTTTTTAATAGCACTTTGCGTTCTTAAAAGTGCAGCTAAAAAAAAAGCGCTACTAATTTTCTAATTATCAAGCATAAAAAAAGCGCGTATAGAACGCACATTTTTTATAGTTCTAAAATAATTATTCTGTTTCTTTAGCTTCTTGTTGAGCTTCAGTTGCAGCTTTGGCTTCTGCTTCTGCTACTGCTTTTTCTTTGGCATTTTCCATCACTTTAATTTTTTTAAGCTTGGCATTCCAGATTTTTAAAGATTCAGTATGTTGCTTGATATTATCGTATACGGACTTTACTAATGGGTTTTTTTTATCTGCATGTTTAAAAAACAATAAGTTGTTTTCTAGTTGGTTTATTTCTCCTTTTATATCACTTATTTTCTGACGAATAAAATTATACTCACTCTCAAGAGCTCTTTGGTCTTTTGCTGTAGATAATTCTTGAAGTTTGTTTTCAAACTTTATCATTTCTACTTCATTTTTATTCATATCTAAAGCACCAAATAAGGTGTCTAATGCTTTATTAAAATCATTTTCAATTTTACGTTTGTTTCCTGGAACACGACCTATGGTTTTCCATTTGGCAATATATTCTTTAATAGTAGCTAAATCTGCTTTTTGCTCACCAGATAATTTTGTTTCTGTAACCGTTTTTAAAAAGGCTTCTTTTTCGGTGTATGCTTTTTCTTCTTCGGCACTTGCTTCATTCTTTTTAGCATGAATACGGTCGAAATAGTGGTTACATGCTGCTCTAAATTTTTTCCAAATTTTATCACTATCCTTTCTTGGTACATGCCCAATAGTTTTCCAATCGGCTTGAATCTTCTTCATTAATTGAGCAGTAGCAACAAAATCTTCACTGTCTTTGTTGTCCTCAGCAATTTTAATTAATGCTAATTTTTTGTCTAAATTATCATATTGGTCTTTTTTTAAACTCTTATAATAATCGTTTTTTTTGTGATTAAATTCGCGAACAGCAACTTTAAATTTTGTCCAAGTTGCCTCGTTTACTTTAATAGGTACTTTTCCTGCTTTAAAAAACTCTTCGCGTAGCATTTCGACTTCTTTTATTTTGGTCTGCCATGCTTTATGGGTGTTTCCTGCATCATTAGTTTTCTCTTCTATTAGCTCTATTATACCATTTTTAAATGCTAAATTTTTCTCGTAAAGCTCGTCTAAATGTTGGTAATATTCTTGACGTTTATCGTTAATTACTTTAGTTGCTTCTTTAAAACGTTCCCAAATTGGTTCTCTGTGTTCTCTTGCTACAGGACCCAATTCTTCTTTCCACAATTTATGTAGTGCTTGTAACTCTCTAAAGGCACGATTAGTGTTTGCGTCTTTAGCTAATTCTTCGGCACGTTCTATAATTTTTGTTTTTTGTTCGAGATTATGCTCAAAATCTTTATCTCGTAAGTCTCTGTCTAAATGCAGTAAGTCGTAAAAACGCTCTACATTAAAATGGTAGCTATTCCAGGCATTATTGTATTTGTCTCTTGGTATAGAACCAGCAGCTTTCCATTGGTCTTGTAATTCTTTAAACTGCTTGTATTTGGTATTCATAGTTTCATCAAGGTCTGTAAGCGCTTTGATGTCTTCTATAATTTGTAATCGCGTAGATAAATTGTCTTTCAACCCTTTTTCTAAGCTCTTATAATGCGTTTTTATTTTATTTCTGTACTCTTTATAGGCCTCATTAAAACTACGTTTTAATGGTGTTGTAAAATGAAAATCTATTTCATTTCCGCCTTGATCTAAAAAGGCTTGTTTTTTTTCTTCTACAAGAGCGTTATACTTCTCGTTAAATTCATTTTTAATAGCTTCTACATGCTTTTTTATGGCTTGGGCTTTTTCATTTTTTACCAGTGCTTCAAGTTCAAGAACTATAACATCTAACGACATTTCGCTGTAATCTTTTTCTTCAATGTTATGTCTATCGTTTGCGCTTTCATCTTCAGCATCTTCAGCATTAGAGTTGTCAATTTCACTAATAACAGCATCGTCATTGTTATCGTCCTTAGACTCTTTATGCGTTGCAGTTTGCTCTTCAACAGTCTCTTCAAGAGTCTCTTTAACTGTTTCTTGAACGTTTTCTGCAGCTGTGTTTTCTAGTGCTTTGTTTTCTTTGTTTCCGTCTGCATTTTGCAGGTTATCTTGCTCTGACATTTTATAAAATGTTTGTTTATGGTAAAGAATTAGACTTTAAAGATACTAAAACTTGCCATTAATATAGATTTCTGTCTGTATTTAGGTAAAAAAATGTTAAACTACTTATTCCAAATCTTCCAAGACTTTTCAGCTTGAAACCTTAACATCTGTTCTCCATTAATTAGTGTCGCTTTTTTTTGTCTTCCTAATTTTAAGAATTTTGTTTCTGAAGGATTGTATATTAAATCGAATAAAATATGTTCTTTATTAATTGCTTGGTATGGAATATTTGGACAAACATCAACCTCAGGAAAAGTGCCTAAAGGTGTACAGTTTATAATTATTTGATGCGATTCTATTACAGCATTAGAAAGGGTGTTATAAGAATACTTCGCTTTTTTTGAGATGTTTCTAGACACAAAAGTATATTCAATTCTAAGTGTTTTTAAAGTGTAAGCAATGGCTTTACTTGCACCTCCTGTACCAAGAATTAATGCTTTTTTATGATGTGGCTTAAGAAACGGTTTTAAGGATTTTTTAAAACCGTAATAGTCTGTATTATAACCAATATATTCTCCTTTTTTATTAATTCTAATAGTGTTTACAGCACCAATAGCTTTTGCTTTTTTATTTAGTTTATCTAAATATGGTATGATGCTTTCTTTGTAGGGAATAGTAACATTAAAACCTTTAATAGTATTCTCTTGCTTTAGTCTAGTTTTAAACAAAGTAATGTCTGCAATATCAAAATTCTCATAAATTGCATTTTCAATCTTTTCAGCTTCAAATTTATTTTTAAAATAATTTCGAGAGAAAGAGTAGGAGATGTTTTTTCCTATTAAGCCAAATCTACGCATGTGTTTTTCGTGTTTTTCTACCATACCATTCTAAGGCAAGAACAATAGCAATACCTATTGCAATATAAAAAAGTGCAAGATAAGTTTCGGTATTTAGTTCTGGTAAAAAACGTCTGTAGTTTTCTATAATGTGTTTGCCACGACTATCTAAAACAAAATCACCAGTACTATTTGTTTTAAAAATGGTTTCTTTCCAAGGCCAAACTACACCAAGAGAGCCTATAATAAAGCCAATAATCGAGGCAATAGTTACACTTTTGTAGTGTTTTAAAATATAACTTAATACGTGAGAAAATGTAACTAACCCAACTACAGAGCCTAAGGTGAAGACGGCTAATACCTTGAGCATTCTTATACGCTCTGCATCGTTTGTAAAGCTAAAATCTCCATTCACAAGCTCATAAAAAGTATCAAATAGTGCGTTTACAGCGTCTACCAAAAGTAATACATAGTTACCTAATAAAATTAATATAAAAGATCCTGAAAATCCTGGCAATGTCATACCAGAAACACTAATAATGCCACACAAAAACACAAACCAAAGGTTATCGTTTTGTGTTGCAGGATCTAAAAAACTTATACTAATTCCAATAACAGCACCAACTATAAGTGCAATGTAAGTTATTGTTTTCCAGTCTTTAAAATCTTTACTAATGTAATAAATAGAACCTATAATCATTCCGAAGAAAACACTCCAAACATACAATTCGTAGTGCTTTATAAAGTAGTCTAATAGCTTAGAAACACTAAAATAGCTTACTAGCATTCCAAAAAAGAGAAGTGTTAAAAACCGACCATTGATGTAGAAAAAGAAAGCTTTAAATCTACCGTTAAATAAAAGTTTTAAAGCAGTTAAGTTAACACGTTTAAGAGAATGAATAAACTCTTCGTAAAAGCCAGCAACAAAAGCCACAACACCTCCAGATACACCAGGAACTTTATTAGCAGCTCCCATTCCTAAGCCTTTTAAGATTAAGAAAATTTTATCTTTAAATGTTCTGGTGCTTTGCATTATGCTTTTTTTGAGCCTATTTTCTCTAGAATAAAAATGGTTAAGAATCCAGCAATCATTAATCCAATAGCGAATACTAATTGATGCTGTGTATGATTAATTTCTGAATATATAAAAGGTGAGATACTCTCTTCTAAAACAGTTTTATAACTTTCAAAATCATTAGTATTCTTTTGAAAAATTGCTAAAGTGCCAAGGTTAGAAACAGCATCGAATGGTATAATCTCTCCTGTAGTATCATTCATAACAGCAGTGGTTTGTTTCCATGGCCACATTTTGTTTAAAGAGCCTAAAATAAAACCTGTTAGTAAGGCTAAAGTTGTATTATGATAATGTTTAAATAACCATTTTAATAAACGACTAAAGCTAAGTAAACCAACAATAGCACCAACAGCAAAAATACCAATGTTCTTAAAATCGAAATCATGTACAGCATTACTTAATGCTTTGTAAGCACCTAAAATAATAAGTATAAAAGAACCAGAGATTCCTGGTAATATCATGGCGCAAATTGCTATTGCACCTGCAATAAATAAAAACCAAGAACTATTATTTGCTGCTAAAGAGGGCAAACCTGTAATGTAAAAGGCTGTAGCTGCACCAATAGTTAAAGCGACTAATGTTCCAGCATTCCATTTAGTAATTTGCTTGCCAACAAAATAAATACTCACTACTATTAGCCCAAAAAAGAAAGACCAAATTAAAACAGGATGTTGTTCTATTAGGTATTTAGCCAAACGCATAAAAGAAGCAAAACTTACAATAATTCCAGTAAGTAATGCAAGTATAAAATTACCATTTGCTTTTGTCCAGAAGGCTTTAATGCCATCTTGTTTTAAGGTTTTAAAAAGCGATAGATTAACATTACTTATCGAGGTTATTAACTCTTCGTAAATACCAGAGATAAATGCAATAGTGCCTCCAGAAACACCAGGAACGGCATCTGCTGCTCCCATAGCAACACCTTTAAGTGCGATAATAAAATAATCTTTAAGTGTTCTTTGCATGCTTAAATTTTTCTATTGAATCAAAGGTATACAATTTTAATAATCCAACAAGTACTTTATTAAGCTTGCGTTTTAATATTTTTTTTGTTTCTCTCCATCTGCAAAAGCCTCTTTGCTTAAAAGTTTTCCTTTATTATATTTTCAATTCTTTCAATATCTCCATTGACAAAGAAATAATTCCATTCACTACTAGGTTTTGCGTTTTAAAGTTTCCAATAACTTTTAATTATCCATTTTTAAGATAAAATTTCCAAAGCTCTGATCTTTTTCCATTTTGAAGTCTCCCAATTTCTTTAATCGTACCTAAATCATTATATTCAGTATGTTATTGAGCAAAAGTTAGAGTTGAAAATAATAATATGATGACTATTATTAATGATTTATTAATGATTGTAAATCTTGAGTTGCTTTGATTATAAATTATTTACTAAACATTTTTTTAACAAGTAAAGACTCATAAACTTCTGGAAAGAGTTCTTCAAGAATAATAATTTGCTCTGCATCAAAACGCAACCCATTTTTTAAATGGTATGTTGCTTTTTCGGTTTCTAGTAATTGAAAATATAAACCTGCCAATCTAAATTCTATTTCGGCATTTTCTGGATAAAATTCTGCTGCCTGAATAAAATTAAAAGTTGCGGCTTGTTGTTCTCCCAAAGCTAACAAAATATCACCACGCACTAACCAGGTTTCTAATTCGTAATTACCTAAATCTAAAATGCGTTTGTAACCACGTTCTGCTTCTTCAAGGAAATTTAATTTATGGTTAATTTTAGCATAATATTTCCAATACAGTATGTTTTCGCCATCTATATTTATGGCTTTGTTTATATAGTATAACGCTTTTTGGTAGTTTTTGTTTTTCGAGTAAAATTTAGTGATAGCAATCCATCCTTTGTCTAAAAGCGGATCTTCGTGTACTGTTTTGTAATAATATTGTATAGCTAGCTCATTATTCCCTAATTTTTCATGACAACTAGCAATTCGTAATAAGGCAAACGATGTTGGGTCTTCTAAAGACAAGGTAATGCTGTAGTTTTCTATCGCTTCGTTATACAGTTTTAGTTTTTCTAGAACTTTACCTTTTTCAAGGTATGCACCAATAAATGTATCGTCTGATATTATTGCAAAATCGTATGCACTTAGTGCTTTTTCATATTCTTTTAGCTCGTAATATTGTCGTCCTAGTTGATGCCAAGCGACTTCGCAATATGGATTTTTATCTAAATAGTTATTAAGATACTCGATAGCTTCGTTGTTTTTATCTAAAAAATCGAAACAATAAATAATATTGTAAAGCGAAGCATAATCTTCTGGATTAGCTTCTAAGCATTTCATGAAATGGTCTCTTGCCAAATCAAATTGGTCTAAGAATAGATATTCCATACCAATAAGTGAGTAAATATCTGCAGTGTCCTCGGCAAGACTTAAAGCTCGTTTTAAAACATCTATCGCTTCTTGGTGTTTATCTTCTTTGGATAAGATATTTGCTTTTTGTATGTATATTTCTTCGTTAGAAGGTTCTAGAACATACAATTCGTTTAATAGTTCATTGGCTTTAGTTAAGTCATTTTCGAACACAAAAACTTCCACTCTAAAGAGCTTTAAATTTGTAGATGTTGGGTGTTGTTCTAAGCCTAGTTTTATAGCCTTTTTGGCAAGAGCAACTTTACCTTGATTAAGATAATGGTGAATAATGTTTTCAAATTCATTCGAGTCAAAAAACAACACATTGTTTGTTTTAAGCATAGACTCAAATTTTGTTAAGGATACGTTATCATTTTCTTCTTCTTGGCTAAAATCCATAGGTGTTTATTTAGCATTGCTATCTAATAAAAGTAAGGTTCAAGGCGCTTCTTTCAAGGTTTAACTAGTAATGTTTTTAACAAAGTAATGAACAACTGTAAAATAAAACCTCTAAAACACTAGCTTTGTAGTTGATTTACAATGTTTTATTTACTTTGCATTGAATTTAATAGGTCAATAATAATGCCACAGCCTTTAATAATTTCAGAATTACTTATGGTTAAAGGAGGTGTAATTCTAATGGCTTTAGGTTCGAATAGTAACCAAAAAAGGATGAGACCATGTGCTTGAGCCTTTAAAACCAGTTGGTTAACAATGTCTTCGGAAAATAATATAGCAGCTAACATGAGACCCTTTCCTCTAATTTCTTTAATTAAAGGATGTTTTAAATGGGTTCTAATGAGTTGTTCTTTTTCTAAGGCTTGAGACATTAAGTCACTTTCTGTAATTTCTCTTAATGTTGCTAAAGCTGCAGCAGCAATTACAGGATTGCCACCAAACGTAGTAATATGTCCCAATTTAGGATGGTTTTGTAAGGTGTCCATTAATTTAGACGAAGCAGTAAAGGCACCAATAGGCAGTCCGCCTCCAAGACCTTTTCCTGTAACTAAAATATCTGGAATACAATTATAGTTTTCAAAACCAAATAATGTTCCTGTTCTACCAATACCTGGTTGGATTTCGTCTAGAATTAAAAGTGCTCCAACTTCGTCGCAACGTTTTCTAATTTTAGCAAGGTAATTGTTTTTAGGTTCTATAAAACCAGCACCTCCTTGAATGGTTTCTAAAATAACACAAGCCGTTTTTGTAGTTATATGTTTTAAATGTGGTTCATGATTAAAGGTAATATGGCTAATATCTGGTAATAATGGTCTAAATGGTGCTTTGCGTTCTTCAAAATCCATTAAACTAAGCGAACCCATTGTGTTGCCATGGTAGGCATTATGTGCAGCAATAATTTGACTTCTTCCTGTTGCGCGTCGTGCTAGTTTTAAAGCACCTTCTATAGCTTCTGTTCCAGAATTAACTAAGTAGGTTTTTTCTAAAGAATCTGGTAAGTTTTTAGCCAATAATTCACATAAATCTACAGCAGGTTTTTGGATGTATTCTCCATAAACCATAACGTGTAAATAGTTGTCTAGTTGGTTTTTTACTGCAGAAACGACTTTTGGATGCGAATGGCCTAAACTACAAGCCGAAACACCAGCAACAAAGTCTAAATAGGTATTGTTGTTTGTGTCGTAAATATAAGAGCCTCTAGCATGAGAAATCTCCATAGCAAGAGGATGTGGTGTGGTTTGCGATTGGTATTTAAAAAAGCGTTCTTTCATTATTACTCCTTCTTTTTAATGGTGTCATTAAGAGTTGGTAATGTTTTTTTTGGAACTTTATTTATAGGTTTACTTTGGTTTGGGTTTGCTCTTTTAATATCGTCTCTTTCTTGTTTAGTAGGTATTTGTCTAGAGGCTTTTAGAGGTTTATCATCTCGAGCATCGCCAAAGCGTACTTTAGGTTTGCTTTCTAAATCTGCTTGTTCTACACGGTTTAATAAGTCTTCATCAAAAAATTCTTCCTCAGGTAGCGCAGGAGCTAAGCCTTTAATTATTGGTAAGTTTAAAGGTGGATCGTCTTTAAATAAATCGTCAAAACCTAGAGGTCTTTCGTCTGGTCTCCAATCGAAATCCTTTAGTTTTTTTACACCTTTTGGGATGTCTTTTTCTGGATAGGTATTTGCTTCAGAACCAATGAGTCGTTTGTAATAATATATTCCACCTTCGGCAAAGTACATTTCAATATTGGCAGAGCGTGCTTTGTCTAAGCCTACAAATTCATCGTTTTCATCTCTAATTACAAATACAGATTCCGCATTTTTAAAAATATTAACTTGTTTTAGTTGGTTTCCTTCATCAAATAAACCAACTAAGCGCTTGCCTTTAATTTGGCTAAAATAGTCTGTACTTAAAGTGTCTTTACTAATAATGAAAGCGTTTTCAAAAACAATTAACGAATCTAATTTTTCTGTTTTAGGATTAGATTTTAAATGAATGGTATCTCCAGTAATCTGGTTGGTTAAATTCCATAGAATAGGTCTTCTTTTTACAGCAAATGCATCTTTTTTAGATAAACGCGAGAGATTAATAAGTTGGGTTAATCCTGTTTGGTGGTTAACGTGAATAGAATCTGCTTTTCCGCTAACATCAGATTTAAACAATCTTGCATTTCTAAAGGCTCTGGTTATGCGATTATCTTCTTTTCCAGTAACCATTAAGGTGTCTGAATGGATATAAATAGAATCGTTTTCTTGTACAGAAATAGCCAAAGCACGTTTAGTAACAAAAGCAGAATCTTTAGATTTATAGACTTCGGCATAATGACCTTTAATAATGCTATTATTAATAGTATCTGTAATAGTGATATTGTTAGAAGCTGAGGCAAAGTCACGGTTGCGATCAAAATACATACTGTCTCCAACAACGACACGATTATCGTAATCTATTCTTGAGTTTTTGGTAAAATATCCTGTATCATTATTTGTATTATAAAAACCGCGTTCGCAATATACAGTACTGGTTTCTCCTACAATTTTTGAAGCGCCAAACATAAAGGCATGACCAGTTTCTGAATAAAAATCTAATTGATTTGTTGTTAAAATATATTCTGGGTTTACTAATTCTACAGTTTTTAAAAATCGGTATTTCTTTTTAGACATATAGTACCTACCAACTCTACTAGTAATGGTTCCTGAGCTGTCTCTAACTACTTTGCCGTCTTCATTATAAAAAGCTTCTTGTTTTGCACGATCGAAAAATAATTTTTGAGTTGTTAAAACAGAACTTGGTTCTGTTAAAACCACGTCTCCTTTTGCGTATGCTAATTGCGTTTTACCACTATATTCAGCATATTTAGCAATCATAGTAATAGTATCGCCTTGTACCATTTTTACATTGCCATAAGCTTCTACAAAGTTTTCTTTACCATATAATACAGCTTGATCGCAATACATGTCTATACCATCATGGTATACATGAACTTGCCCAGCATCACTTCGTGTAAGTATTCTTGCACCTGGATATTTTTCTTCATCTATTTCGCCAAAAGCACCAGAGTCTTTAATCTCAATATTTTTGCGTTGTTGTGCCATGCCATAAAAAGACATTAGACTTAAAAAGAATAGTATAAAAAGGGTTTTAAACATCTTGTAATTAGTGTTTCAGCAAAAATAACGATTAAAATGAGTTAGTATGATCTATTAGGATAATTTTAATATGAAAAAACCTGTCAGGTTTTAAAACTTGACAGGTTTGAATCTAATTGAAATAAGAAATTAATCCATAAAAATAGTCTGTTTTCTATCTGGTCCAACAGAAACTATTGTAATTGGGATTTCTAATTCTTTTTCTAAGAAATCTATATAGTCGTTTAATGCTTTTGGGAGTTGCGAGGCTTCACTCATTTTAGTTAAATCTTCACTCCAACCTTTAAAACTGGTGTAGATAGGTTCTACATTTTCTGGTTCTATATTAAACGGTAAGTGTTCAATAGTTTCACCTTTATATTTATAAGCGGTTGCTACTTTTAAGGTTTTAAAACCAGACAACACATCACTTTTCATCATCATTAACTGCGTTACACCATTTACACGACAGGTGTATTTTAATGCTACTAAATCTAACCAACCACAACGTCTTGGTCTTCCTGTTACAGCACCAAATTCTTGTCCAACTCTTGCCATTTCTTCACCATCTTCATCAAACAATTCTGTAGGAAATGGTCCAGAGCCAACACGCGTAGTGTAAGCTTTAAAGATACCAAAGACTTCTTTAATTTGGTTAGGAGCAATCCCTAAGCCTGTACAGGCTCCTGCTGCTGTTGTGTTAGATGACGTTACAAATGGATAGGTGCCAAAATCGATATCTAAAAGTGAACCTTGTGCACCTTCAGCTAAAATGGTTTTGCCATCTCTAAGCGCTTGGTGTAAATAGGCTTCGCTATCAATAAATTGTAATTCTTTTAGTCTTTCTATGGCGTCGAAAAACTCAACTTCCATTTCTTCTAAATCATATTGCACGTCTACATTGTAGAAGGCAATCATGGCTTCGTGTTTGTTTGCTAAGGCTCTGTATTTTTCTTTCCAATCTGGTAGTTCTAAATCACCAACGCGAATACCATTTCTACCGGTTTTATCCATATACGTAGGTCCAATACCTTTTAATGTAGAGCCAATTTTGGCTTTACCTTTAGAAGCTTCGCTTGCGGCATCTAATAAACGATGTGTTGGCAAGATTAAATGTGCTTTACGAGACACAATAAGTTTGGCTTTATAATCGATATTAAACTGGTCTAAGCCTTCTAATTCTTTAATAAAGACTACAGGATCTACTACAACGCCATTTCCAATAACATTTATAGACTCTTTATGAAAAATTCCAGATGGAATTGTTCTTAACACGTGTTTTATACCATCAAATTTTAGAGTGTGTCCTGCATTTGGACCACCTTGAAAGCGTGCAATAATATTGTATTTAGAGGTTAAAACATCGACAATTTTTCCTTTGCCTTCGTCTCCCCATTGTAAACCTAGAAGTAAATCTACTGCCATTATAGTTAGTTTTTTAGTTGTCTTTTGCTGTATTTTTTATTCCATAAAAATAGAGCGAATGTGAATTTATTTTAATGTCAAAAATCTCTTCGATTGTTTTTTTTATGGATTGTATTCTTGGATCGCAAAACTCGATAACTTCACCTGTATCTGTTAAAATTACATGATCGTGTTGCTTATCGAAATATGATTTTTCGTAATGCGATTGGTTTTGTCCAAATTGGTGCTTTCGTACCAAACCACAGGCTAAAAGTAATTCTATTGTGTTATAGAGTGTTGCACGACTAACGCGATATTTTTTGTTCTTCATATTTAAATACAAAGATTCAATATCAAAATGTTCTTCACTATTGTAAATTTCTTGAAGTATAGCGTAGCGTTCAGGTGTTTTTCTATGACCATTACCTTCTAAAAAGACTGTAAAAACATCTTTTACAATCTCTTGATTTTTTGTGTTTGTGTGTGCGCTCATAATCTAAGTTACAAATTTACATATTTTTTTGTGGTAATTGTATAATTTTAAGTCTTAGAATAGCGTGTTATTAAGCAGTTATTAACAAGAGTAAATTATGACTAATATTTTATTTAAATGCGTGAAACTTTATCAATACCATTAATCTTCTTTAAATTATCCATTAACTTTTTTAGTAAAGTTTTGTTTTTAACACTTACATTAATTTTACCTGAGAATATACCGTCATTACTTTGAAAACTAATACTCGTCATGTTTACATGCATGTTTTCTGAAATCACTTTTGTAATATGGTTTACTAAGCCTAAGTTATCAATACCAGAAAGTAAAATGTTAGCATAGTACTCTTGCTTACTAGAGTCAATCCACTTGGCTTGGATAATTCTATAAGCATAATTAGATTGCATGCTTAAGGCATTTGGGCAGTTTTTTTTGTGAACTTTTATACCATCATTAATAGTTGTAAAACCAAAAACAGCATCACCAGGAATGGGATTACAACAAACGGCTAATGTGTAATCTAAGGTTTGTTCATCCTTACCAAAAACCAACATATCATATTTGCTGGTAATTTCGTCTTTTTCAAGCTCTTCTTTAGAAATTGTATTTTTACGGTTTATTTTATTCTTTAAAAAACTAACTAAAGCATTGCTTCTTGATGCAGCATAATCTTTTAACATTGGATTGCTAATAGAACCTATACCAACGCGATAAAATAAATCTAAACTGGTTTTAAGTTTAAAGTGGTTAACCATTTCGTTAACCGATTTCTCATTAAGTATAATTTTAAGTTGTTTTAGTTTTCTGCGTAAAATTTCTTTGCCTTCTTCTGCAATTAATTTTTCGTCTTCTCGCAGTAACGATTTAATTTTTCCTCTTGCTCTAGAAGTGGTAGCATAATCTAACCAGTTAGGATTTGGTTTTACATTATCGCTAGTTAAAATATCTACTTGGTCTCCACTATTAAGTTCGTGACTTAATGGTACTAGTTTGCCATTAACTTTTGCACCTCTTGTTTTCATTCCAACTTCTGTATGGATACTAAAAGCAAAATCTAATGGTGTCGCTCCTTTTGGTAACGATTTTAAATCGCCTTTAGGAGTAAAAACGAATATTTCTTTAGAGTAAAGGTTAAGTTTAAATTGCTCTACAAAGTCTACTGCATTTGTAGAGTGGTTTTCCAGAGCTTCTTGAAGTCTATTAATCCACATGTCGAGGTTATCCTCTTTATCGTCATTGTTTTTATATTTGTAATGTGCAGCATATCCTTTTTCTGCAATTTCATTCATGCGTTCACTTCTAATTTGCACTTCTACCCAACGGCTTTTTGGTCCCATTACTGTTATATGAAGAGCTTCGTAACCAGTTGATTTTGGTGAAGAAATCCAATCACGAAGGCGAGTAGGATTTGGTCTAAAATGGTCTGTAACAACAGAATAAATCTTCCAAGCTAGAAATTTTTCATTTTCTTTATCCGATTTATATATAATTCTAACGGCAAATTTATCGTAAACTTCATCATACGATACGCCTTGTTTTTCCATTTTTCGCTTAATTGAAAAAATTGATTTTGGACGTCCTTTTATCTCATAATTTAAGTTTTCTTTATCTAAAGAGGTCTTGATCACACTATTAAATTCTTGAATGTAAGCATCCTGATCTTGTTTGCTCTCTTTTGTTTTTAACAGAATATCGTTATAGATTTCTGGTTCTGTGTATTTTAAGCTTAAGTCTTCAAGTTCTGTTTTAATATTATAAAGTCCAATTCTATGCGCTAAAGGCGCATAGATATATAGTGTTTCGCTAGCGATTTTTTCTTGCTTGTCTGGACGCATAGAGTCCATGGTTTGCATGTTGTGAAGTCTATCTGCAATCTTAATAATAATCACTCTTACATCATCGTTTAGCGTCAGGAGCATTTTTCTAAAATTCTCTGCTTGAAGCGAAACATCCATATCTTTCTCTTTGCTTAAGGAAGAAATTTTGGTTAAACCGTCAACAATTCGAGCCACAGTTTGTCCAAATAAATTTTCGATGTCTTTTACAGTATAATCTTCACTATCTTCTACAACATCATGAAGTAGGGCAGCTGCAATAGACGTTGCATCTAATCCAATTTCAGAAGCAACAATACGTGCTACTGCAATAGGATGAAAAATGTAAGCTTCACCACTTTTTCTACGCTGTGTTTTGTGTGCATCTACAGCTACCTCGAAGGCTTTTCTAATGAGCTTTTTATCGTCTGTTGATAGCGATGTGTAGCTAACCTTTAAAAGGTTTTTGTAGGCTTTTGTAATTTGCGCATTTTCTTTTTCAATATCTACTTCTGTCATAGAATTAAAAATAAGAATTAAATATGAATGTGCAAGGTGTTTTTTTATTTTTTAAGTGAAGAAATAAAACTAATACTTAATCTAAAAAAGAAGGTTTAATCTTCTTTATATACTTCAATATTTAAGCCTAATCCGTAATTGTTTAAGCCTGCTAAAAGAAGGTTAGATTTTTCAATGTTCTTTTTATCGAAAAGTACCCATTGACCTTTGTCTAGGAAGATGCGTTTTACATAAGTTCTTTTTTCTAAAATTTCGTTTGTGAAAGGCAATAAAGGTCTAAACGTGGTTGAAACCTTTACAATACCTCTTTTTGTTTTAATTTCCTGATATTTTTTATTGGGTAATAATTTTCCTTTTTCATCTGTGTAACCCAATACTTGTAGTGATACAAATAAACCGTTTTTTGGTACATAGATGTCGTGTGCTGTGACATCCAATTCTATAATTTTTTCACTTTTTTCGTTTGCGATAAATACTACATTATCATAAGTTAATACATCTCCAGGTAAGCCATTTTTGTTTTTATAGAAATTAACCTTAAACAAGGTTGAAAATGGTCTTTTTTTAGCTGTTTTTCTTTTGCGTTTGTCCCAGTCTTTAGCTTCTACTTTAATTGGGATTTGTAAACTAGAAATGCGTTGGGTTTTTGTAGAATTATTAGGAAAGTAAACTGCTATTTCACTTTCTATTGTTGGTAACCAACATTTATAATAATCTTCATGAACCGTAGGTTTTATTTTTTCTATTTTAAATTTACCTCTAGGTTTGCTTAAAAAGACTTCTTGTAGTTTATTAATACTAGTTTTCATTTCTATTCTAGACGGTAGATTTTGAGTTGCAATTTTTAAATTGTTAAATCCTATAGCGGAAATATATAAAGAATCTATATCCTTATAGAGTGCTTTAGTAAAAAAAAACTGTCCAGCATCGTCTGCAAAAAGACCATTTCCATTGCCAAAAGAGATAGTAGCGTAAGAGACAGGTTCTTGATTTTCTGAAACTATTGTTGTGTTTTGTGCTTTAGCGAAAAAACTAAAACAACACAAAATTGAGACATATAATAAGTTGTTCATGCTACACAGGAATGAAAATTAATACCAACGTTTTTTCTTTTTTTTAGACGCTTCACTTTTACGTCCTTTTTTATATTTAGAACCTTGTTTTTTATGCACTATAGGTTTAGCTTTTGGGTCTAGAGGATAAGGATGCTCTTCTACAACATCTAACTGTAAGTTAATAAGTTGTTGTATGGCTTTAATGTATTCTCTCTCATCTGCAGAGCAAAAAGAATAGGCTATTCCTGTATTTCCAGCTCTTGCTGTTCTACCAATTCTGTGTACGTAGGTTTCGGGAATGTTAGGTAAATCGAAATTTATAACAGCATCCACATCGTCTATATCAATTCCACGTGCCGCAACATCTGTTGCAATTAATATATCCACTTTGTTTTTCTTAAAATTATTTAGAGCCTCTTGTCTTAACGTTTGGCTTTTATCACCATGAAGGCTATCGGCTTTATAATTGTTTTTAAGTAGTGTTTGTTCTATTTTATCGACACCATATTTTGTGCGACGAAAAATTATAATTCTCCCTTTTATAGTATTACGCAATAAATGTAGACATAACTCTATTTTTTGTGGCTTAGGCACATAATACAAGGCTTGGTTAACGTTTTTAGAGGTTGAAGAATTTTGGGATACTTCAATACGTTTTGGATTTTTTAAAATAGTTTCTGCTAATTGCTCTACTTTATATGGCATAGTTGCAGAAAACAGTAGTGTTTGCTTTTCTTCAGGACAAAGCCTTTCAATTTTCTTGACATCGTCTATAAAACCCATATCAAGCATTAAGTCTGCTTCGTCTAACACTAAAGTTTCTACATAATCTAAGTTTACAATATCCTGTTTGTGCAAATCTAGTAAGCGTCCAGGTGTTGCAATTAAAACATCTATACCTTTTTTAAGGATTTCTTTTTGTGGATCTATAGAAGCACCGCCAAAAATTACTGTAGAAGTTAGGTTAGTATGTATGGCATACTCTTCGAAATTTTCTTGAATCTGAATTGCTAGTTCTCGTGTTGGACTAATAATTAATGCGCGAATTTTTTTCTGACTCTTTCCAGATTCTTGCTTATCGTACAATAATTGTAAAATAGGTAGAGCAAAAGCTGCGGTTTTTCCTGTTCCAGTTTGCGCTGAAGCAATCACATCTTTTTTGTTTAAAACTAACGGAATGGTGCGTTCTTGAATAAGTGTTGGGTTATCGTAACCTTTTTCGGCAACTGCACGAAGTAATGGTCTGTTAAGTTTTAGATCTTTAAATGACATGAATACATATTTGCTACAAAGGTAGTTTTTTTGCTTCGCTTTTTAAGACTTGTACAATATAAGTTGCTACAATAGCATTATTGACTTTTAAATGCACATCGTAATAACCTTTGTGTTTAAATTGATATTTAAATGTTGTTATTTCGTTTTTATTTTTAAGCTCTTGAATTTTAAAACCGTGTTCATTTTTTCCAGTAAACGTTACTAATGATACTTGGTTTTCTGTTGTGTTTTTTAAAGTTTTAAAACTGAAAGTTATTAGCTCTCCTGTGATAATAGTAATATCCATTTCTTTTGGAAATATAGGAAGTATTTTGTGTTTAAACGTTTCGCCATAGACTAGAGGAGGAGCAACGAAATCTGATGCTATTAACACATCATTTAGCAACCATTTTTTTTGAAATGGATAATGGTTTTTGGCAAATAAAACAGGTTCTGTTAAAAAGTAACCGTCGTTATATTCGTTTACAAAACTATTTTCTGAAGATGTGTAACCACTCGACCATGTAGCATCGCATAAATACCATTTGTTATTTAGTTTTACAGCATTCCATGAATGGTTTGGTTTGTTTAGTTTTTCGACATTAGATACAACAGAGCGACCGTAACCATCTACTATAACCGACTCTATATTTGCAAAAAAGCAGAGTTCTTTAATTATGTACGCATAACCTGTACACATGGTCTTTTTCTTATTGATTAAGATTTTAAAAGCAGTCTTTTTATAGTCCTTATTCCATTTTATAAAACCAAGACTATCGTTCTCAAACTTTTTTCGTTTTCTACTTACTTTTTCATGTTGGTAATGGTCACCTTTAATATTATTACACACCCAAGTGTAAATGGCTCTAAACTTCTCGACTTCTGTAGGTAGTTTGTGAGTAAGTTTATGAGCCAATACAGGTAAGTTTTTTAAACTAGCACCTTTATTAAGCCTTGCAACATTATCTGCAATAGTGAAATCTACACTCTCAAAATCTGAAATTTGAGCAATTATATTATTACATATCAATAGGAATATTAAAAGGTAGTAGTTTTTCATGAATAATAGAGTTTATTTTTTTCTTTTAGATTTATAAACCTCTTTTACTGCTACTTCTCCCATTATAATAACAGTATCTAATTGCATATTAAGCGATATGTTTGCTGCAGATGTTTTATTTTCAATTTTTACTTTTTTAGAAGCCATACCAACATAGCTAAATACTAGAACATCTCCTTTTTTTAATTTCTGAGGGAACTCGAAATTGCCATCAAAGTCGGTTATGGTTCCAATATCTGTTCCTTCTAACACAACATTTACTCCTGGAATAGCTTCCAAATCGTCTGATACATTTCCTTTTACAATAAAACTGTCTTGAATTTTAGTTACAATTGTTTTAGAGTTGTTAGTTTGGTTTTTAGTGTCTTGTGCTTGTACTATACTAATGGTAAATAGAGTTAAACATGCCAGACCAAAACCACCAACTAAACTAAATCTTTTTCTTGATTGTGGCATAGCATTGTAGGTGATTAATTGATTTGCTTTAAATTGACCACAAGTGTTTTGTGTGTTTTTATTACTAAAGTAATTTGCGATAGCACTTGCAGATAGTTTTGTGAAATCGATTACCTCTTTTTTGCAAGAATCGCAAAATCCACCATTTTTAGTAGTTTTAAATTGATTAAACTTTTCTTGACAAGGCGTTTTAACGTTTAATGTGAATTGATTTTTTATGGTAATAGTTTTATGTGTTAATATACATCAAACCTATAACTCTAATACGCATAAAAAAAAGTAGAGTTAGTAAACACTGCTTTTCGATGAGTGAACAGGTGTTTGTATTGAGTTACTTTAATTATTTAAAATAAAAACGACATCAAGTTTATTTCTTTTGATGTCGTTTTTAATGTTGTTATTTAATAAAAAAGGCTACTCAGTAGCTTTTTTAACTTCTTCTACTCCTCCTAGAATTGGCAAGGTTAAACTTGTTTTGTCTAAATTAATAGTCAATTCTGTTCCAGGTTTTGGATGTAAAGTAAATTCTTTATCACTAGAAAAAATAATTAGACCAATTTGCTGTCCAGCACGAATAATTTGATCATCTGGTTGTAATTTAAAAGTCACATCGTAAAATTGACCTGGTTTTAAAGGTTCACTTTCTCTTAATGATTTATAGTTTTGTGGGTCTGCCCAACCACGTGTAATAATATTGTCTGTTAGTACTTTAGTGTCATCTGTATAAGGTAAAGAGACCAGCATAATAGAAAGGTTAGCAGCAGCTTTACTACTAGAAAGACTAACTGTTATTTCGCTTTCTCCAGAGATATGAAGTGCATTCTTTAACGTAGGTGTTGCATATAACAACCTGTTTTTTGAACTAGAAGCTTGTGCATGCTCTTTAGCAGATATATTAAAATCGTCTACTAAAGTTTCGGTTTTTTGCTCTTTATTTTTTGTTGTTGTTAACGCACCAACACTATTTCCACCTTTATTTATGTAGAAGGTTACATTTTTAGCTTTTGGGTTGGGATACGCATCATAAGGTGTTGGTTGATCTGGTTTGTCATTTTCTCTAACAATCCAAACTTGTTTATCATTTTCAACACCATTATCTACACCATGTAAATAATGTGTAAACCATCTGTTCATCATGGTCATTGGTGGTGGTCCACCATGCCCAAATTGATGATAGTATAATTGTGTTGGTAAGCCCATTTCTTTTGCTTTTTGGTAAATACGATTACTGTGTTCTGGCATTACGTTCCAATCGTTAAAACCATGAGACATTAAAAGTGCAGCTTTCATAGGTTCCATTTGCTTTAGGTAATCTCTGCCATCCCAAAAGTCGTTTAAATCTCCAGTTTGTCTATCCATACCGTTTTTCATTTCGGTATCTCTTACTCTTTTATTATTTCCCGGACGTTTGTCTTCTGCACCACTATGCACAAAATCGTAAAGTACATCAATATCTTCACCCAAATAACCACCTGGAGAACGTACTAATCCGTTAGAACGATAATAATGATAAGATGAGGTATTAGGAGCAATTGGGATAATGGCCTCTAAACCTTCAACACCTGTTGTTGCAGCTGCTAATGGTAATGTTCCATTGTAAGATGTTCCAGTCATTCCCACTTTTCCAGTAGACCAAAAGGCTTTCACTTCTTCTGTGCCTCCTCTTTCTGTAAATCCTTTTGCTTTGCCACATAACCATTGAATAACTGTTTTTGGAGCTAAGGCTTCATTTGGGCCACCAATAGTTGGTGCTCCATCTGATAAACCTGTTCCTGGAGACGATGAGTGTACAACTATATAGCCTCTTGGCACCCATTTTCTAAGGTGTGAGTTTGAAATAATTGGTCGTTGTCCTCTGCGTGTTACTTCTGGATGTACACGTTCTTTTCCTATCTCACCAAGTTCGTGTTCTACGTCCCACATAACGCCTGGAAGATCTGCCGCAACTCCAGCAAAATATGGGCTAGTTACATATATAATAGGTAATTTTAAACCTTCTGTTTCTGTTTGTTTAGGTCTTGTTACCGAAACATGCATTCGGTCTGGTTTACCATCTTCGTCTGTATCGAAATTAGTTTCTACCCATAAATCGTGTCTTATCCAATCTTCAGGATTAGCAAAACCTTCGACTATTTGTGCTTCTCCGTTTTCGAAAACAGGAACGGTTTTACTTTGTGCAAAACCTGAAGTAACAATTAATAATAAGATGGAAAATAAACCTAATACGCTGTGCTTTTTTGTCATGATAACTGTTTGTGTAATTTGTTGTTACAAGTTAGTTATTTTTTACAAATATAAAAATGTAGAATGTTAATGGAATTGTAAATTTTGAATGGCTTACTCAATAATATCGTAGTCTATACTTAGCTTACGTAAAGCTCTTAAAGCTGAGCCAGAATTTTTGTCTTCTACAACTATATCTACAGCATCTCCTTCTAAAAGAATGTCTGTAAGTTCGTATGCTAAGGTGTCGCTACAGTTTAATGAAATTTCTACTATGCACCTTGCAATGGCTCTTTTGTCTGGTCTTTGCGCATCGCATGATAATAGGTTTAGTTTCATAATTGAGTTTAACTACTGCAATATACTTTAAATTAGTATATCTACACTCTACAGTTTAGGATGAGGTTTGTAGATTTAATTTAATTTATGTTTGAGAAGTGTAAATAATTCACTCTCTATTTGTAACTTCTTCAGTCTCACAACCAAACAAGCTTTTTTCCATTATTAATTTACTCACGCCTTCTGGTAACATACTTTGCCAACCGTCTTCACCTTTAGCAATCATACTTAGAACTTGTCTTGAGAATATAGTAAGCGTAGATGGGTCGTAATCTGTAATATCTACTACTTTACCATTATATTTAAAGAATTTGTAAAGTTCTTTCATTCGTGGATGTACTTTTAAATTATCGCTTGTAGTTAATGTACCATCTTCGTTTTCCATTGGATATAAATACACGCGTAAATCTTTGAAAAAGAGTTTTCCAAAGGCTTCAAGTATACCACCACTTAATTGTCTGTAGTATTTCTCGTCGAAAATATCTACCAAGTTGTTTACTCCCATTGCTAAGCCCATTCTAGCTTTAGAATATTGAGAGAAGTATTCCACAAGTTTATAATATTCTTGGAAATTAGAAATTAATACGGTTTGGCCAAGAGAACATAATAGTTTTGCACGATCCATAAAATCTTGCTCATCTATTTCACCTTCTGCACGAAGGTTAGAGAGTGTGATTTCAAAAATAACTTGCGTTTTGTCTTCCTCTACTTTGTTTTCTTTTAGAAACATCTCTAAGGACTTTTTATACATGTCCATGTTTACCTTGGTGACAGGTCTAAAGCTACCACGAAGTGTTAAAATGTTTTTTTTGTAAAGGACTCTAGCTGGTAAAACGTTATTTCCATCTGGAGCAAACATGACAGCATCTGTCATATCGTTTTTAACCAGTTGTAAACTCATTAAACGGTTATCTACGTTTTCGAAAACTGGACCAGAAAAGTTAATAGTATCTATCTCTAATTGGTCTTTATCTAAATGATCGTATAAATAACGTAGAAGTTTTCTTGGCTCATTATACTTGTAAAACGCACCATAAATAAGGTTTGTACCTAATTTGCCTAAAGTCTCTTGTTGTAAGCGCGCATCGTTTTCTTTAAAACGAATATGTAATACAATTTCGTTATACTCTTGTTCTGCATCTACTTGATATTTAATACCTACCCAACCGTGTCCTTTATATTTTTTTGCAAAATCTATAGTAGCCACAGTATTGGCATAACTAAAAAACATTTTATGAGGATGTTTATCTCTTGTTATACGCTGCTCGATTAAATTAATTTCATGGTCAAGCATTTTACGCAAACGCGCTTCAGTAACATAACGCTTATCGTCTTCTATACCATAAATGGCATCACTAAAATCTTTATCGTAGGCAGACATTGCTTTGGCTATGGTTCCAGAACCACCACCTGCTCTAAAAAACTGGCGTACAGTTTCTTGTCCAGCACCAATTTCGGAAAACGTTCCGTAAATATTTTCGTTTAAATTAATACGAAGTGCTTTGTCTTTTAACGAAGGAATAGACTCTATATCCTTATCTCCTTTTAGTGTGATTTCCATAGTTTATGCATTGAATTGTCTGCCATACAAAGGTATCAAATAAGTAAAGCAAACAAAAAAAATAACTTACTTTTGTGAGAAATATAACAAGTTTTGAAAATTACATTTTTAGGTACAGGAACATCACAAGGGATACCAGTAATTGGTAGTACGCATCCTGTTTGTTTGAGTAGTGATTTTAAAGATAAACGCCTACGTGTTTCTATTTTGGTAGAGTGGGAAAACTATACTTTTCTGGTAGATTGTGGTCCAGATTTTAGACAGCAAATGTTACGTGCTAATCCTGAGCGTATAGATGCTATTTTATTTACGCATGAGCATGCAGACCATACAGCTGGACTGGATGATATTCGTCCGTTTTTTTTTAAGCAAGGCGATATTAATATTTATGCGCACCAACGTGTTTTAAGGCAATTAACACAGCGTTTTGAATATATTTTTACTTCTGAAATAAAATATCCAGGAGTTCCAAACTTACTTCAAAATGAAGTAAAAAATAAACCATTTACCATTAATGGATTAGAAATTTTACCAGTTGAAGGACTTCATTATAAATTACTAGTTTTTGGTTATAGATTTGGTAGTTTTGCCTACCTCACAGATATGAAAACAATTTCTGATACCGAAAAACAAAAACTTAAAAACTTAGAGGTTTTAGTTATTAATGCTTTGAGAGAAGAGGAGCATATTTCGCATTTTAATTTAGAACAAGCTCTGGCAATTATTTTAGAATTGAAACCTATGAGAGCCTATTTAACACATATTAGCCATCATTTAGGTTTTCATGAAGCTGTACAACAAAAGCTTCCAGAAAACGTTTTTTTAGCTTATGATGGACTTGAAATAACTATTTAAATTTAACTAATTAAAAAAACTTACACTTTATGAAGAATCGTATTTTTATGTATCTGTTTATATTTTCGGTTTTACTGTTATTATTTCAGTTTATAAACTCAAAAAAAATATTCGACGATAGTAATAAAAAGGTTGCAAGTTCTAAAGAGCAATTAGTAAAATATCAAGATTCTATTTTAGTATTAAAAGATGATATTAACAGTCTTTCTCAATTTAGTTTCGATTATAACGAGTATTCTTACGACTACTTTTTAAATCAAGGTTACGATGTGCAAAAGCTAATGACTACAGTTAAAGATGGCTTGTATTCTCAGAATGAGTATGAAGGAGAAGAGCATCCATTAGTGCCTTATGCTTCTACGACAGGAAATAGAATAATTATAAATTCTATTCGTGTTTTAAATCACAAATGGATTATTGCCGATTTTACCGATGGACAACTTTGGGGAGAACTATTAATAGTGTACTCACTCAATGATAAAGGAGAACTTAATTTTAGAGTTGCTGAATCTTTATTGAATCCGCTTTAAATTAGTTTAACTAGCCAGTCTTTAAATTCGTAAAAATTTTGCGGTGCAACACCATGACCAACAGGAAACTCAGTATACTGATGTTTTATGTTTAATGAAGCAAGGAATTCTGGAGATTTTCTAGCCCAATCCACAGGAATAACTTGGTCTACAGAGCCATGAGAACAATAGAAGTTTAAATGTTGATAATGGTCTGCTAGTTGCGTTTCAAATAAATCTTCATTAATATAACCGCTTAATGCAATTACATTTTTTATTTTTTCTGGATAAGTTAGTGCTACAGCATAACTTAAAATAGTGCCTTGGCTAAAGCCTAAAAGAGAAACATTATCTTTATTTACAGGATATTTAGCTACAACTTCGTCTATAAAAGCAGCAATTAAATCACGAGAAGCTTTTGCTTGTTCATTATCACTCCATTTCCCTTTATCTGCATCAAAATTAATAGCATACCAAGCGTTACCATAAGGTTGCATTGCATAAGGTGCTCGTGCAGAAACGATAAATAATTCTTCTGGTAATTCACTAGCAAAAGAAAACAAATCGTTTTCATCGCTTCCATAACCATGAAATAAAATAAGAAGAGGTGCATTGTCTTTTAATGATGATTCACGAATAACGTGATACAAAGATAAATCTGTCATTTAATTACCTAAATTATGAAACCACTGTTGAAATTTTTCACCAACTAATGGAATAAGTTTTGTTTCTCCTTTTATTGCGTAAAAAAGCGCATAAATCCAACATCCAACAGTAATTGTACCTAAGATAGTTCCTGTCCAACTGTTTACATATTTTTCAACTACATTAGAAAAAATAAGCATAATAATTAAGCCAACCATTTGTCTAACATGAAAGCTTGTATAGGGATTCTTTTTTTCAAGATTTAAAAAGATAGCAATTAATGCACCTACAAATGTAAAGTAGCAAACTATTGCTAAAGTTTTACCTTCTTTTATTGTTTGTTGATTCATATTATAAAATAGTTTTGTTGTTTGCAATTATACCATAAACTTCACCTTTTAAATCTTTATTTAAAAATAGACTGTTTTTAGATTTTGAAAGTATATTTTGAGTTGTAAACATATATTTTGTGTCTGGATTAAATAGCGTTAAATCTGCTTTTTTGCCTTCGCTTATAGTATTTTCTTCTGCCTTAAACCTAGCTTTTCCTTTGGTTAATAATTGTACAGTCTTTTTAGTAGAAAATAGTGTTTGTAAAGCACCAAAAGCACTTTCAAGACCTACAGTTCCATAGTCTGCAAAATCGAATTCTACTTTTTTGTCTTCAATAGTTAGTGGATTATGGTCGCTAGTCACCATGTCTATGGTGCCATCTTTAACACCTTCTATTAATGCATCGATATCGCTTTGCGTTCTTAGAGGAGGCAATACTTTAAAATGGGTATTAAAATCGTATAGTTCACTATCTAATAAGCATAGATTGTGAATAGCAACACTACAAGTAACATCTAGTTTTTTCTGTTTTGCTTGTCTAATTAAAGCTACAGATTCTGCTGTTGAGATTGTTGGGATATGTAATTTTCCACCTGTATATTCTAGTAAATACAAGTCGCGTGCGACTTGCAAAGCTTCAGCTAGACTAGGATTTCCTTTTAAACCCAAACTAGTACTTGTAATATTTTCGTTCATAACACCTTGACCAGAAATTTTATTTTCTTGAGGGAAGGAGCACACTAAACCATCAAAATTACTTGCATATTGCAAAGCGATTTTTAAGAGATTAGGATTTGTAATTGGTTTTTTATAGTCTGAGAATGCTACAGCTCCAGCGGTCGTCATATCAAACAATTCTGCTAAATCTAAACTCTCACTATTTTTAGTTAAAGCTCCTATTGGTAATACCGTTACAGCATGGTTTAATGCTTTCATTTTAATAAAAGCAACATCTGCATTGGTATCTATTATTGGGTGTGTGTTGGCTTGCAAAGCCACAGTTGTAAATCCAGATTTTGCAGCTGTTTTTAATCCGTTTTCTATAGTTTCTCGATCTTCAAAACCAGGTTCACCAAAGCAGACACTACTATCAAACCAACCTTGTGAAACATGTAAATTATCACGTTTAATTTCTTTGTAATTACCTGTGTTTTTAATGGTTTTGGCAATTTTTGAAATCTTACCTTTTTCAATTAAAATGTCTTGAGTAGTGTTGTGAAAATTACTCTTGGAATCAATTATTGTTGCAGATTTGATAAGTACGTTCATTTAAAAAATTTTAAGATGAGCATTTCAATAATTAAAAGTATTAATGCTAAAATAACAAACCATTTCCATAGCTCGTTTACTTTAGTGTCATTTTTTATAGTGTTAAAAGCATCTGAGATAGAATTACTAATCGTTACATTATCAAGATTAGAAAAATTTTGGTACACCAAAATGCTTTCATTTCTATTGTAATTGTAGCTTACGTTTTCTATAATTTCAGCTTTGTTTTTTATGTTGTAAATTCCAGATTTTTCAGGAATATCTAATGTTGTAATGGCTACTTTGTTGTTGAAATATTGCTGCTGAGGTATCACTTTAGAACTCTCGCTTACTAAAGTTAAAACCGCATCTTGTTGTAAGTCTGTAACAATATCGAAGGTGTTTTCTTTACCTATTGTGTAGTATAAATTTGCTAATTTTAAACTGCGTTTTGAAATGTTATAAAACGTAGGAACAATTAAATTAATATCTTGAAAACTAGAGTTGTTTTTGTTTAGAGCAGCAGTAAATACAAAGGTGTTATTGTTTTCGGATAAAAATGGTTTACCATCTTCAAATTGAAGTACTGCTTTCGCATTACTTAAGTTTTGAGGATAATAAGAATTTATTTTTGGATACTGAAAATTTGAAACCTGTTTCTCAAAAACACCATCACTGTATAAAGGATGAGAATAGTTAATGTTTGTAAGGCGTTTTTCGGTTTCAGATTGCTTAGTAAAAGGCGCAAAATTGTAATTTGAAAGTAGATTGTTATACTCTTGAATATTAATGTTGTTTGAAGGGATAACAACCAAAACACCACCATTATTTGTAAACCCTTTTAAAGCAGTTACTAGAGAACTTGGAATTTGATTTAGCTCGTTTAATACAATAAGGTTTTGATTAGCAATAGCACTGTAATTTAATTGGTTGAATGCTGTTGCATTATAATTAAATTCGGTACTAGAATAAATACTCTTTAAAAAAGTATCGTTTGCCTCATTAATACTTAAAACGTTTATTTTAGAGTTGTTATTTATGTTGAAAAACAAGGTGTTGTCGAACTGAAGATTAGTATCGTCTATTGTTACTTTTCCGTTAACACTTTCGTTTGCAGGTAAGGTGAAAATTGTAGTGGCTTTATCTGCTATTTTTATAGAGGTTTTGGTTAATAAACTGCCATTATTGTATAAAGAAACAGGAAGATTTTCTATTGTGTTTCCGGTATTCTTTAGGCTAACTATTAACTCAATATTACTAGAGGTTCTTTTAGAAATGTATAAGCTATCTATACTAATGTTAGCTTTGCTTACTGGTTTTAACTGGACTAAGCTTAAATTAGTTTCATTATTGTTAGTATTGAAATTCAACTCTTTTTGCTGAAAATCACTAACAAAAACTAAGTTCTTAATGGTATTTTGATTTTTAGAAAAATACTTTTTACTTTTCAAAACAGCAGCATCGTAAGGTAATTGGTTTGTAGAGTAATTGAGTTGCAATAAATCGTTTGTTATTGTTTTAACAGTTGTTTGCCTAAAAGCATTATCATTTGTAATCAACGAGATGTTTTCAGCTTCAGGCACATTACTAATAATATCGCTAACTGCTCTTTTTAGCAATTCGCCTTTATCTCCTTTTGCTTGCATACTAAACGAGTTATCTAAAAAGATTACAGTTTCAGTTTTAGTATTAAAAGTTTTGTTTTTTGATGTGAATGGTTGTGCGAAAGCGATAACAATTGCTGCTAGAATTCCCATTCTAGTAAACAATGTAAGCCATTTTTTTATTTGTGCACTTTTACGAGTTTGTAAGGTAATTTGCTTTAAAAAAGCCACGTTTGTAAAGGCTTCCTTTTGGAATTTACGCAACTGAAATAAATGAACAATAATTGGGATTAGCAGTAAGAATAAGCCGTAAAGAAGTTCTGGATGTTTAAACTGCATTGCTTTTTTTGATTAGGCAAATATAAAACTAATACTGAAATATGAGAAGCTTTAACAAAAGAAAAAATAATCATGCATAGATTCTTTATTTAATTTTGAAAAATACTTTCTAATAATTGCTTGTTCGTCTTTATTAGCCACATTAATAATACTTTGAAAATTATCTAAAGTTTCTAGATACTTAAAGGCTTTCATTTCTTTTTCATAAATATGTTTACCAATTTTTTTTGGGTTATCGCAAATCCAATCAAAATCAACATTATTGGCTATCAGTTTTTTTGCAACGGTTTTTCCTTTTTTTCCTGCTCCCCAAATAACTAATGGTCGTGAACTATCGTATTCTAACTTTAAAAAGTAATGCAGCTTGAGGTCAATAAAACTGTTTTCGGCATAATTAATATCTGTTCTCGAGGCTCTTGTTCCATAATCTCTCCAATAGTGTAAAACGGTATCGCAAGCAAGGACTTTGTAATTGGCTTGGTAAAACCTAAAGGCTAAATCGTAATCTTCAGGATAACGTGTTGGATTAAAAGCGTCTATTGCTAATAAATCGGCTCTATTAATCATCCAGCAAGGTGATGGGATAACACACTCTTTATATATTTCAGAATAGTTACTTCCGTTTAATGTTAAGCTGTTTAACCATGCTTCATATTTTCTATAACCATCGCTTATCCCTTCTTTAGAAAAATAATGCACTAATCCAGTTGCTATATAACTTTGTCCATGTTGTAGAAGATTATTAATTAGGATCTCTAGTTTAATTTCAGACATAATATCATCACTATCCATTCTAGTAATGTAGTCGCCTTTAGATTTTGAAAACGCTAGTTTTAAGGCATTAATAATACCAGAACCATCATTTTTATAGAGCTTTATTCTTTTGTTCTTATTAGCGTAGTCTTCAACTAAATCATAGCTTTTATCTGTAGAATGGTCGTCGATTATTAAAAGTTCCCAATTGCTATAGGTTTGATTAATTATGGAGTTTATACACTCTCTAAGAAATAATTCGGTATTTTTAAAAGGAATTAATATGCTAATTAATGGCTGCTTCATGATATGCAAGATACTATTCTCTATTATTTCATTTAACACTAATTAACAAAATTTTGCGTCTAATATCTGTAACAGATTGTACATTTGTGCGTCTTAATATTTTAAACCATTAAAATAAAATCAAAATACCATTAACATAAAATCAAAACAATGAAAAAACATTTATTAAGTGCTGTATTTGCAGGCTTGCTTCTAGTTGGTTGTAATGCTTCAAAAACAGGTGGTGAAAAATCTACCAACGATTTAGCCACTTTAAACCCAATTGAAACTACTTTAGACTTAACTAAAGTGATTGATGATAAAGCACCAGTAACTATAAATCCTGGGCGTTTTACAGCAGAAACAGTAACCTATAGATTGCCAAGAGTAGTACAAGGAACCTACTCTGTTAGTGATTTTGGGAAGTATATAGACGATTTTAAAGCGCTTGATTACCAAGGAAATGAATTAGCTGTAGAAAAAACAGATACTAATACATGGACCATAAGTAACGCTACTAATTTAGACGTAATTACTTACAACGTTAACGATACGTTTGACATGGAAGTTCAAGGTGGAATAGGAGGAGATGTTCCTTTTTCTCCAGCAGGAACTAATATTGAATCTACAAACTTTGTATTAAACTTACATGGTTTTATTGGGTATTTTGATGCTTTAAAGAATGCACAATACACCTTAGATGTTGTTTCTCCAAAATCTATGGTTAAAACATCTGCTTTACAAGAATCTGGATCAAAAATGAGCGCAGACGGAATGTCTGTAACTACCAGCTATGCTGCACCACGATATTTTGATATTACAGATAACCCAATGTTTTATGGCGCTTTAGATGTTGAAGAATTTCAAGTTGGAGACATTAAAATTGTATTAAGTGTCTATTCTCCAAACAAAGTACATTCTGCCGAGAAAATTAAGGCAGTCATGGAAAAAATGATGCAAGCACAAAAAACATATTTAGGAGATGTAAACACAACTCCTCGTTATGATATTTATTTATATCTATCTGAAGGTAAACCAGAATCACCAAAAGGATTTGGAGCCTTAGAGCACCACACATCTACAGTAGTGGTTTTACCAGAATCTATGCCAGACGAAGCTCTAGCAGAAAGCATGATTGATGTGGTGTCTCACGAGTTTTTTCATATTGTAACTCCATTAAGTGTACACTCTGAAGATGTACATTATTTCGATTATAACCAACCAACATTCTCTAAGCATTTATGGATGTATGAAGGTGTAACAGAATATTTTGCAACCTTATTTCAAGTCGATCAAGGTTTAGTATCAGACGATGAGTTTTACACCAAAATTATGGGTAAAATTAAATCTGCAGCAGGTATGAACGACTCTATGAGTTTTACAGAAATGAGTGAAAACGTATTAGATGCACCTTATGCACCACAATATTATAATGTTTACCAAAAAGGAGCATTAATAGGTATGTGTATAGATATTATTATGCGTGAAGAAAGTAATGGTACTAGAGGTATTTTATCTTTAATGAAAGAATTATCTCTTAAATATGGCAAAAACAAGCCATTTGAAGACGATAAGCTTATAGCTGAAATTACAGAAATGACTTATCCATCTGTTGGCGAATTTTTAAATACGCATGTTGTTGGTGGAACACCAATTAACTACAACGACTTTTTTGCTAAAGCAGGTTTAAAATTAACTGAAGCTAAAGTGAAAACAAATTACCTTCAAAACGATGGTGTACTAATTTTTGCTCCAGATATGGCAACCATGTCTATTCCTTTCTCTGAAGCTGTTAAAAACAATAGTTTTTGGGCAGAAAATGGAGTTTTACCAGGAGATGTTATTAAAACTATAGATGGTAAAGCGTTAACAATGGCAAATGCACAACAAATGTTAACTGAAGTTTTTATGTGGAAACCAGGTAGAGAAGTAGATGTTAGATTAGACAGAAACGGTAAAGAAATTGTGGTAAAAACTACATTAACACAATCTTACACTACTGGTTCTAGTTTAGCTGTAGATCCAAATGCTACACCAAAGCAAAATGCTTTACGTGAAGCTTGGTTAAGAGGATAATAATTTTATCTAAAGTTAAAGTATTTAAAAGCCTGTTTAGTAATTATTAAACAGGCTTTTTATTATGGTGATTTAAGTTGGTAAATGGTATAAGACTAAAATTGAAGTTAAAAACCTTCAAAAACACCTAATCCAAATAATGCAAAATCATACTTTACAGGATCTAATGGATCAAGTTTTCTTAACGCAGTATCCAATTCTGTTAAGGCTTTTCCATCGTTTTGTTTCCGTTTTAATAAGCCTAATTTTCTAGCAACGTTTCCAGAATGTACATCTAACGGACAAGATAATTGAGCAGGTGAGAGTGTTTTCCATATACCAAAATCTACTCCAGTGTTATCGTTTCTAACCATCCAACGTAAAAACATATTAATGCGTTTTGCAGCAGACTTTTTTAATGGATCACTAACATGTTTTTCGGTGCGTTTTAAATGTTCAATCTCAAAAAAGGTATTTTTAAAATAGTGAATAGCATGCTGTAACGACTGTTTTTCTGCATGCTTAGCAAAAACAGCTTCCAACCCATTATGGTTTTTATAGATATGCTGAAGACTTTTAATAAAGCTTATAAAGTCTATACCATTAAAGGTTCTGTGTACAAAAGACTCTAGCTTTTCTAAATCAGATTCTTGATGGTGCATTACAAAATCGTAAGGTGAATGCTCTAATAAAGTCATCATTTTATTAGCATTATTAATAATACTTTTTCTGTTTCCCCAAGCAATAGTTGCGCTTAAGAAACCTGCAATTTCAATGTCTTCTTTTTTACTAAATTGATGCGGAATTTGAATAGGATCACTAGTAATAAAGTCTGGTCTATTGTATAATTCGACTTTAATATCTAGAAATTCTTTGAGTTCGCTTTTGGTCATTTTTTTATAAATTAGAATATATAATTTAATATAGCTAAACAGTTAAAATAAAAAATCCTCATCGATTGATGAGGATTTTTTTTTTTGAGTTTTATCTATTTCACGCGATTAAAAACAATGGCGTCTGTAGAAAAATCTGTAGGACGTGTTGTGCCACCTCCAAAGGTCATTGCTATTTGCATCTCGTCGCTAGATTTCATATTTATTATACCTTTTAAGCGTCCTAATTCTGTATCTGTACTATTATCTATTATAATAAAATCGATAGCTGTTGGAGACGATTTGTAGTCTACAACATATTTCATAGATGCAGTAACACCTTGATGATCGTAAGATTTCCCTCCCATTTCTTGACCGTTAAATTCAAAGGTTGCAAATCCCTCACTAGATAAGGTTAAAAACCCAATATCTCCTTTGTCTTTTCCTTTCCAACGTCCTACATGTTCACCTTCCGAAATGGTAAATGAGCATAAAATTAGTAATGCTACAAGAACAAAAGATAATTTTTTTAATATTTTCATAATCAGTTTTTTATAAATTTAGAGCCACAATATAAATTAATAATTAAAAAAAAATTAATTAATTATTGAAGTGAATAATTTAATAGACTATTCCATTTTACCATCAACCATAACTAATTTGCGGTCTGCTAGATCTGCTAATTCTTCGTTGTGAGTAACAATAACAAAGGTTTGGCCAAACTGGTCACGTAGTTTAAAAAACAGATTATGAAGGTTCTCTGCGCTTTCGCTGTCTAAGTTTCCCGAAGGCTCATCGGCATAAATAATGCTTGGATTATTTATTAAAGCTCTTGCAACAGCAACACGTTGTTGTTCACCACCAGATAACTCGTTGGGTTTATGGTTGTACCTATGTGATAACCCTAAAAAGTCAAGAAGTTCTTTAGCGCGTTTTATGGCTTCGGCTTTTGGCGTTTTTTTAATGTAAGCAGGAATACAAACGTTTTCTAAGGCAGTAAATTCTGGTAGTAATTGATGAAACTGAAAAATAAAACCAATGTGTTCATTTCTAAACTTTGCCATTTGCTTTTCAGAAAGGGAACTTATATCTTCTCCGTTAATAACAAGAGTGGCATTATTGGTTTTAGAGATACGATCTAAAGTTCCTAGAATGTGTAGTAAAGTCGTTTTTCCAGCACCAGAAGCGCCAACAATAGATACGATTTCACCTTTTTTTATGTGTACATTTACACCTTTTAATACATGTAAATCGTCGTAATATTTATGAATGTTATTAGCTTTAATCATAGTAGTAAATCAAAGTTTAAAAGTACTACATTACAATTAAAAGAGCAAGATTTAAAAGACTTAAGATTTGCCTTTAAAAACATTTTTTAAATCGTTATAATCTATAAAGTATACCATTCTAAGGGAAAAGGTGTTACCATTTGGTTCATCGAATAAATTATTTAAACTGTCACCAAAGTTTTCTGCACCATTATTATTAAAATTAAAAATACGATTACGATACTGAGCCGTTAAAAAACTTCCTGGAGCAAATTGCCAAGAGTAGGTTAGGTTTAAATTCCATGTGCTAAAGTTAACATCTGGATCGCTTATATCTTCTTTTGTATAGTTATTATCTCTATGTAATCTGCCATTGTCACCAAGTTTGTAAATATTATCTTCATATTGTACTGCACTCCAATAGTTTCTAAAGCTCAAGGTTAAACTATTCAAGGCATTAAAATTATAGCTTCCAGAAATACTGTTTTCTATAGTTAATTGGTCGCCTTGACCATAAATTATGTCGTCACCAATAAAATTTATCCAACGACGTTCGCGTAATTCTTGATCCCATTCAAAAGAATAAACAATTATAAAATTCTCATTAAACTTAATTCTTGGTTCGATACCAAAAAAGAAACTTTGGTAGGTTCTTCCTTCTTCAAAAAGTGTTTCGTAGCCTACATCAGCATCTATGGCATAGGTTTTATTGTAGTTAGTAGAAATCCATACACCTGTATTTAACCAATCTTCGGTAATAAAATAACGACCATCGACTCGTGGATCGAAATAATCGAACTGCTTACCTGGTTGTACATTAAAGTTACCACCATAAGCCATTAAACTCTTTTTGCCTACAGCAAACACACGACCTCCAAAATTAAAACCTGTAAAAGTTCCTGGTCTGTAAAGACTGTTATAGTTAGCCCAAGTATTGATACGGAAATTGTTTAAGTTCTCGGTTGGTTCGAATATTTGATAGGAAAAGTCTGTAGAGAAATTACTGTAATTGTTTCTAAACAAGATTCCCATATCATTAATATCGTAATCTTTATCTGCAAGATTATGACTTAGACTCCATCTATATTGGCCGCTATTTTTTCCAAAGCCAAGACTCGTACTTATACCTGTTTGTGTACCATCTGCTAGGTTTAAATTACTCATTTTAACTTCTGCAATTGCACCATATGTGTTTTTCTTGTTCTTTAAATCGAATAGTAAACCAGTAACATTGGCATCTCGTGCTCCAGAACTATTTTTAACGCCATCTGTAGAGTAAATTCCAGAACCATTACGTGTTACGTTTGTATTGATTAAGGTTACAGACGAGTTTTTATTAAACTGTTGGTCTACAACCATAATGTTATAATTTGTTAAAGGCTCTATAGTCTCGCTACGTTTTTCTCCTGTTTGCGTATTTGTAATATCTACATCTGTTTTTTCTGTAATAGCATTAAAAAAGCCAATACCTAAACCGTCTTTTGTTCTGCCAGACACTTTAACAGCGTTTAGCAATGCTGTTTTTTGTGGGAAATCGCCATCTACAACTTCGTTTGTGCCTAAAAGTGGATTACCAATTGGTGCACTACCAATACGCCTTGAAAAGAATAAACCGCCTTTTCTAAACAAATCGACACCTTCTGTAAAAAATTGTCTTTGTTCAGAAAATGCTTGTTCAAATGGACCTAGGTTCAACTGTACATCGTCAAAACCGACTTGGCTAAAATCTGGAATAAGCGTAGCATCAAGTGTAAAGTTTTCTGTTAAACCATATTTTATATCTAAGCCTACATTAAAATCGTCAATTTTTTCACTATCAAAACGATCTCCTACATATGATGCAAAAGGATAAAAACTTAAACGTGTTGGTGGTTCTAGATTGTTAAGACCTTCTAATTCTCCATTAAAAAAACCAATACCTGCACCACTTGTTACATCTACAGGATTCCATGTATTTTGTTCTCTAGTTGTTCTATAATGTCTATGAAACTGAATGCCCCAAATTGGGTTTTCTTGTTGTGTAAAACGTAAGGCTCTGTAAGGAATTTTCATTTCTACAATCCAACCATCGTTTACTGTTTTTACTGCGCTTTCCCAAACAGCATTCCATCCAAAATCTTCTCCATTCCCTGGACTTTCTGAAGCATCTGCTTGCGTACCAGAACTAAACACAAAAAATTCTGTGTTGTTTTGTGCATCGTTATTTGGGTTAAAAACTGCGGCAAAAAAATCAGACTGACCAAAGTCATCACGCTGCGTAAACTGCTTCATCATGTCTTCTGGTGTATCGTACAAATAAGCAGCAATATAAATACCAGTATCGTCGTAAGTCATTTTAACTTCTGTACGCTTATTTTCTGGCATTGTTTTTCCAACGGTTGGTTCAAACTGTACAAAATCTGTAGCTATTTGAGCTGTTTTCCATACCTCATCGTTTAAAACGCCATCTATTTTAGGAGCAGTATCTGTACGTGTTATTGTGTATTTTTTTTTGTCTTGCGCACCAAGGTTTAGTGTTAAAAGAAAAGCTAAAATTAGAGTTGAAAAAACTTTCATTTAATAGATAGTGGTTAATGGTTGATGGTCTAAAGACGTCAATATTATTTAATTGTTACAGTTTGCCGCTACAAAACTACTTTTACACCTGTGTTATTGTCTTAATTAAAAGTTAAAAATTGACTTAATAATAGGTTACACTTGTTAAAAAAAAATAATTTGTTTGTAACAAAACAAAAAGTTTGGTTACTAGTAAATAAATAGTTTACGCCTGTTTTTAGCTTTTATACTATTTTAGTTGGCTAATAAAAAATGGAACGCTATTTGCTTTAGTTATAGTATTAAAACAATTACAATACAATGAATTTAGAAAACACAAACAAGTACAAAATATTAGCAGCAAGTATCATTTTTGATGCTGTTGGTTATGCCAGCTTTATACTTCCAGGTATTGGAGAATTTACAGATGTTATTTGGGCTCCAGCTTCTGCTTATATTATGACTAAACTTTACAAAGGTAATGCAGGTAAAGTAGGTGCTGCTATTTCTTTTATAGAAGAAGCCATGCCAGGACTAGACGTGGTACCAACCTTTACACTTATGTGGTTATACACTTATGTTTTTAAAAGCAAAACAAAAGAGACGATTATAGATGTTAATTAACTTAAGTTAGTATTTTAATATAATAAAAAAGCACTCGCGAGAGTGCTTTTTTGATTTTGAGTTTGATGTTTCGTTTAATGCATTGATAAAAAAGCGTTTCAATGTTTTTTATCAGATGTTAAACGAAGTTAATGGAAAAAATTGACTTTTTCAATTTTTTAGAATATTCTAAATAAATATTAATTTTTGTCTTATTTCTACTTCTCCTTATTTAAAATCTCTTTTACCGTTTGTTTATACTTTATTGGATTGCTAGCTTTTTTAATTGCTTTGTACGTTTTTTGTGGGTTTGTAAACGATTGCGAGAAGAATTCCCAAAAGCCTAACATTTTCATTTTAATAGGTGTTGGTCCAGAGAGGTAAGCATCGTACTGTTCGTAAATAGTATCATGAAATTCTGAGAAAATATCCCAACGGTTTTTTGGGTAAGTTGTGGTATTGTTTTTTATCATACTTGGTAAAAACGGATCTGCAATTAAGCCTCTACCAATCATGAAATGGTCTATACTTGGAAAGCGTGTTTCTATTGCTTTAAAAGCACTTACACTAGTAATGTCTCCATTGTAATAGAGTTTGTGTTTTGTGCTTGTTATGCAACGCTGAAAAGCTTCTAAATCTACAGGTCCTTTATAAAGTTGTTTTCCTATACGTGCATGAATGGCTATGTTTTTAAGTGGATAGCTGTCTAGAACTGGGAAGGTGTCTAAAATTTCTTGGGCATGTTCGTAACCCATTCTCATTTTCATAGAGACTGTAATGTCTGTTTCGTTATGTGCGCGTTTTAAAATGTGATCTATTTTTGTAGGATTACAAATTAAACCAGAACCCATTCCAGATTTTGTAACCATAGGATAAGGGCAACCTAAATTCCAGTTTAATTCTTTATAGCCCAAACTTTGCACATATTTAATTACAAATAAAAACTCGTCTGCATCGTTAGTCATGACTTGCGGTATCACTTCCAAAGTGGTATTGTTTTCTGGTTGTAAGTCTAACTGATACGATTGCTTGATTTTTAGCTTTCCATTTAATCTAATATATGGTGCGTAAAAGGTATCTATACCTCCAAAATAATGATGAAATGCATTACGAAACCTGAAGTCTGTAAAACCTTGTAATGGTGAAGAAAGTAATGTTATTGACATGGATTTAAATGAAGTGCCAAATATAGCTTAAAAAGAAAAACCACTTCAAAAAATTTGAAGTGGTTTTTAGTATTTCCGCGAAAGCGAAAAAAAATTACTTAATCATTTCGTAGCTACGTTTTATAAAGTCTGAAAGCTCTTTTCCTTTTAATAAACCTTGAGATAAACGTGCTAAATCTAAACTTTGGTTAATTAAGCGTTCTTGTTTTTTCTTGGTTTTAGTGCTTAAAATTTCGCCTACCAATTCAGAATTTGTATTAACGACTAGGTTATACATTTCTGGCATGTTACCAAACATATTCATTCCACCACCACCTGTAGCTTGCATTTCTTTCATACGACGCATAAATTCTGGTTGCGTAATCATAAATGGAGCAGCGTCGCTATCTTGAGGCTCTAACTGTACCATAAATTTCTCTGATGGAATAGTGTCTTTCAACAATTCGTCTAGTGCTTTGGTTTGCTCTTCGTCTAATTTAGAAATTACGGTGTCGTCTTTTTTAATTAATTTATCTGTAGCATCTGCATCTACACGTGCAAAGGTAATATTCTCTTTCTTACTTTCTAGTTTTTGCATTAAATGCGAAACTATAGGAGAATCTAATAACAATACTTCGTAACCTTTTGCTTTTGCAGCTTCTATATACGTGTGTTGTTCGTCTTGATTGCTTGCATAAAGTATTACCATTTTACCGTCTTTATCGGTTTGGTTTGCTTTAATTGCGTTTTCAAGTTCTTCGTATGTGTAGTATTTATTATCTACTGTTGGATACAATGCAAAGGCATCTGCTTTTTCAAAGAATTTATCTTCAGACAACATTCCGTATTCAATAATCACTTTAATATCGTTCCATTTGGCTTCAAAATCTTCACGGTTACTATTAAATAACGATTTTAATTTATCTGCAACTTTACGTGTAATGTAAGACGAAATCTTTTTTACTGCTCCATCTGCTTGTAAATAAGAACGCGATACGTTTAATGGAATGTCTGGCGAATCGATAACACCACGTAACATGGTTAAAAATTCTGGTACAATACCTTCAACATTATCCGTTACAAATACTTGATTTTGGTATAACTGAATTTTATCCTTTTGCATGCTCATGTCTTGAGTCATCTTTGGGAAATATAAAATTCCTGTTAAGTTAAACGGATAATCTACATTTAAATGAATGTGAAATAAAGGCTCTTCAAATTGAGCAGGATATAACTCTCTGTAGAAACTATTGTAGTTTTCATCTTCTAATTCTGTTGGCTGTTTAGTCCAAGCAGGATTAGGATTGTTAATAATATTATCTACTGTTATTTTTTTCTGAGGCTCTGTTGTTTCTTTACCTTCTGCATCTTTCGTTGTAGCAGGAGTGTGCTCTGGGTCGTTTACCTCTTTGGTTCCAAATTTAATAGGAATAGGCATAAATTTATTATACTTAGATAATAAACTACCAATACGTGCTTCCTCTAAAAACTCTGTAGAGTCTTCTGCAATATGAAGAATAATTTCTGTTCCTCTATCTGTTTTATCGTGTGCTTCTAGAGTAAATTCTGGAGAGCCATCACAGGTCCAATGTGCTGCTACAGTGTTTTCTTTATGAGATTTAGTAATAATTTCTACCTTCTCTGCTACCATAAATGCAGAATAGAAACCTAAACCAAAATGACCAATAATACCAGAATCTTTTGCTGAGTCTTTGTAATTGTCTAAAAACTCTTCAGCACCAGAAAAAGCAATTTGATTAATGTATTTTTCAACCTCTTCGGCAGTCATTCCTAAACCTTGATCGATAATATGAAGTTTCTTTCCTTCTTTATCAATTTTTACTTCAATTATTGGAGTTCCGTATTCAGATTTAGATTCACCAATACTTGTTAAATGCTTTAGTTTTAATGTTGCATCTGTTCCATTACTTATCAGCTCACGTAAAAAGATTTCATGATCACTGTACAAGAATTTTTTAATTAATGGGAAAATGTTTTCTACCGAAACATTAATATTTCCTTTTGCCATGATATATAATTATTTTTTTTATTTCCGCGAAGGCGAAAATTTCATATTAATTTCTATATATACAATAGACAACAAAAATGCCAATTACATAAAGGTGACAAGATGACATTTTTAAAACAAAAAAATGCCATTCTTTGTGGAATGGCATTTAGAATTAAATAGTTATCTCATTATTTTTTTGCTTTATTCTTTACATGTTTTTCAAGCCATTGGTCTTGTTTCCATAGCATATCATTACATAATTGCCATCAGGAGAAAACGACATGCCACGATACATATTTGAAGCTTTCCAAAGACTTGCAGTTCCATCTAGTGATACTTTAATGAGTTCTGCTTGTGCTAATTGCTCGAAATTATGCTCGTCGTTAGGATTTTTTAATAAATCTTGATAGGTGCGGTTTTGCGCTTTCACACCAGCTTCACTAACTGAAACTGTAGGCCCAGTTGGTATAGCTTCTTTGGTATTGATTAGGCTTTTCTGTTTTTAGGAAGCATTTTAACTAAAAGCGCTTCGCTGTTTTTCATCCAAACAGCTGGATTTCCCATATTCGCATTAAGTTGCGCATTGGTTAGTTTTTTTGCTTCTGCATTTTTAATATCTAACAACCATAATTCTGCACCAGAAGTTACAGTATTGGTAAACGTCATGTATTTTTGATTTGGTGACCAAGAGAAGTTAGCATAACGTCCATTTTCTGGTAATCCTTTAACAGTTTTAGGGTTAGCACTTTTGTCGTTTTTAATCTTGATGTCTGTATTATAGCGTGTTCTACTACCTATGTTAGTTACAGGATTAATACGTAAGCCACTAAGCGCATTTCGGTTTCAGAAAGCTCTTCAATAGTTTTATAAGCACTTCTGTATAGTAACACTATGTTTTCACCTTTGTTATCCATGCGAATACTAGGAGCTAAAGGAGCTTCTGCTAATTCTAAAACATTTTTATGTGGTTTTTGATACGTAAGATTTTCTTGTGCATAACTTGAAATTAAGAAGAAAAACAGGTAGCAAGTCAATAATGATTTCATATTAATTATGTTTTTTTTTGAAGTCTAAATATAGCGAAAACAATGTATAATTCCTCTTGTTTTTTTGGAATACCGCAGAATACTATGCATGCATAATTAATTAAAGTTAAATGCTAGATTCTATATTACTGAAACACTTAAATTAGCAAAGAAATTAGACTTCCGACTTCCTGAAACGAGTTCAGCATAAATATTGGAAGAAAAAACAAAATATTTTCAATGTATAATTCAAAAATAATAGGACTTGGCAAATATGTGCCAGATAATGTAGTGACTAACGATGATCTATCTAAAATGATGGATACAAATGATGAATGGATTACAGAACGTACAGGTATTAAAGAACGTCGTTGGGTAAAAAAAGGTTCTGGAGACACTACAGCAACTATGGGAGTAAAAGCTGCCAAACAAGCTATAGAACGAGCAGGAATAGATAAGAACGATATCGATTTTATAATTTTTGCAACCTTAAGTCCAGACATGTATTTTCCTGGACCTGGAGTACAAGTGCAACATGCTTTAGATATTAAAACCGTTGGCGCTTTAGATGTTAGAAATCAATGTTCTGGATTTGTTTACGCTATCTCTGTTGCAGATAATTTTATTAAAACAGGAATGTATAAAAATATTCTTGTTATTGGGAGTGAATTGCATTCTCACGGTTTGGATAAAACAACACGAGGTCGTGGAGTTACAGTTATTTTTGGTGATGGAGCAGGAGCAGCTATTTTAACAAGAGAAGAAGATACTACAAAAGGCATATTGTCTACACATTTACATTCTCAAGGTGAGCATGCCGAAGAATTAGTGGTTGTGGCTCCAGGTATGGGAAAACGTTGGGTGAATGATATTTTAGCAGATAACGATCCTAACGACGAAAGTTTCTTTCCATACATGAATGGTACTTTTGTTTTTAAAAATGCAGTCGTTCGTTTTAGTGAAGTGATTATGGAAGGATTAACTAAAAATAATCTTGATAAAAGTCAGATTGATATGTTAATTCCACATCAAGCGAATTTACGTATTGCTCAATTTATTCAGAAAAAATTTAGATTAACAGACAACCAAGTTTACAATAATATTATGCGTTATGGAAACACAACCGCAGCTTCTATTCCTATTGCCTTAACTGAAGCTTGGGAGGAAGGTAAAATAAAAACAGGTGATCACGTTGTTTTAGCTGCTTTTGGTAGTGGTTTTACTTGGGGAAGTGTGATTATTAAATGGTAATTAAATTTCTATTAATAGGAATCAAATAATAAAAATCCCAATGTTAACGCATTGGGATTTTTTGTTTTAAGGATGTCAAAGTTTATCGTTTTAAAGTAAAATGTCCTTTAAATTCTTTACCATCTATTGTTATTAAATACCAATAGTCTGATGAAGGTAGTTTTTTCCCTTTTAAGGTGCCATCCCATTTTACACTTCTGTTTTTGGCAGAGAATAATAATTTACCGTAGCGATTAAAAATAATAACTTGAGTGTTATTGTAATATTCTAGGTCGTTAATAGCAAAGTAGTCGTTAACACCATCTCCATTTGGTGTAAAAAATTGTGGTATATAAAAATGTAAATGCTCTTGAGTAATAATGAAATTACATAAATAAGACCTCACATATACAGTATATACACCATTTGGTATGTTTGTAAAAACAGGACTGTTTTGGTACACTACACCATCTAAAGAATATTGATATTCACTTTGATTTTCAAGAGATACAATGATGGAGCTGTTATACGAGACTATATTTGCAATTATTGGATTTTCATATAATGTGACTGTAAAATTTGTTATTTCTACATAGCAACCATCAGTAGCTTGAACTGTGTAAATACCAGGATTCTCAATAGCAATAGTTGCACTTTGTTGGTTGGTATTCCATTGGTAAGTTGGATTTTGAATATTTGAATTGGCATCTAGCGTAAGTGTTTCACCTTCACAAAGTACAATAGATACATTCCTTGTATCAATAGGTTGTATGCCAGTAATTTCCCAGGTACAAGAAGTATTGTTAAAGGTTGCTACTTGCCAACACTCTAGATTTGTTGGAGCAGTAGGTTGTGTTCCAGAAACCTCCCAACTACATGTTGTTGTGTTAAAAGCAGCAGTTTCCCAACAGTCTATGTTAGTAGGAGCAGTTGGTTGTGTGCCTGAGGCTTCCCAATTACAAGTAATGGAGTTAAAAACTGTAGTTTCCCAACATTCAATACTTGGCTGTATTGACTGTGTTCCATTAATTTCCCAAGAACATAATGTGTTATTAAAAGTTGCAATTTCCCAACATTCTAGATTTATTGGAGCAGTAGGTTGTGTTCCAGAAACCTCCCAACTACATATTGTTGTGTTAAAAGTTGCAGTCTCCCAACACTCAATTGATGGTTGAGTAGGTTGTGTACCATTAACTTCCCAAGCACATAATGTGTTGTTAAAAGTTGCAATTTCCCAACATTCTAGATTTGTTGGAGCAGTAGGTTGTGTTCCAGAAACCTCCCAACTACAAGTCGTCGTATTAAAAGTCGCAGTTTCCCAACATTCAATTGTTGGTTGAGTTGGCTGTGTTCCAATAATATCCCAAGTACAAGTTGTATTATTAAATGAGGTGGTTTCCCAACATTCTAAATTAGTTGGAGCATTAGGTTGAATACCAGTAATTTCCCAGTTACAGGTTATGTTATTAAATACTGCAGTTTCCCAACATTCTATGTTAGGTTGTGCAGGTTGTGTACCAATAGTTACCCAACTACAAGTCGTCGTATTAAAAGTCGTTGTTTCCCAGCATTCTATGCTTGGCTGAGTTGGTTGTGTTCCAGAGATTTCCCAACTACATGAAGTCGTATTAAAATTAGCCATTTCCCAACATTCCAGATTAGTAGGAGCTGTAGGTTGTGTTCCAGAAACTTCCCAACTACAAGTTATAGTGTTTAGGGTTGCTGTTTCCCAGCATTCTAGAGTTGGTTGTGTTGGAGGTTGATTTATTGTTACCGTAATAGTTGCAGTCGCTACGTTATCTGGAGCAACTCTTCCAGAATCTGTTATTAAACAAACATAGGTTGTTGTAGAATTAATGTTTATAGGTAAAGACGCATTATTTCCTAATGGAACTGAAGAACCTTGTTCTGTCCATAGATAAGAGTAGCTTCCCAAAGGATTTATAGGATCTGGAATAGCATTAAGTTGAGTAACTGCAACATCACAATATGTAGGAGCAGTATTTTGTGTGACATCTTCTTCTAATTCTAAACTAATAGAACAAATAATATCTGATGCCACCTCTGAGGCACCATAAATACTAGAAGATGTTATATTAGTACAATTTAAGGTGCTTTGAGCATTTGTTTCATCTAAAATAGCAGTATCATTTCCTCCTGTAGCTATAAGTCCGTAGGTTGGGTTTGTACTACATGGATTCTGTGTAATAATCGTAACCACACCGAAGACACTCGAAAAGCCGTTGGCGCCAGATATAGTTCCAACAAGAACAGAATTAGATGGTGTGTTTATATCTACTCGAATAAGCCTGTTTTGGTTTGCGCTAAGGTATAATTCACCTTCAAAAAAAGTTAAATCTCCTGCGCTTCCATAACCAACGTTTCCTAGGTATGTAGCTGTCATGTTAGCTACATTAATTCTAAATAATTCTCCTGGAGAGTCTGTATTAACTCCCAAAAGTATTCCAGTACTTTCTTTAACTAATGAGTTTATCTCAAGCGATCCATTAAATCCAATTGCAGTTAAACTACCTAACGGATTTACAAATCCGGTATTAATATTAACTAAATAAAGATTATTCTCAATGATGCCATACAGTGTGTCGTCTGTATCTCCTTGAGAAATATCGTAAAGACCAGTAAAGTAGCTAGCGACAACAGTGGTAGAGCAATTTGAAAAATCTGCCAATACAATATCACCATTTGCTAAACACAAGTATGATGTATTTACAGACTGAGCTTTTGATGTAAAATACAAAACAAAAAAAAGGCAACTAAAAAGGAATGTATTTTTCAAAGAAAAGGTATAATTAATAATACAAATATAACTGTTTTGTTAAATTAATTAATTCTGCGTCATTTTATTTATTAAAAGCTAATAAGTAGATTGATTTAACTAAAAAATCCCAATGCGTCAACACTGAGATTTTTTTTTGCTATTAACCATATAAACTTAAAGTGTTTACGAACGTTTTAACAGAGGACTAATTTAAATAAATAGATTCGTTAACTGTATAATGTTTCTATATAGACGATCTGTTTTTTATTTTATTACATTGATAATCAAACTTTAACAGACTTTAACATAGCCAAAAAACCAAAGCCAATCAAACTTTGGGTTGTCTTGATAGTTTAATCCTAAATTAATATTACCATTAAAACCTATCTTAATATTCTTTTTTAGAATTATATTTATAATACCACTCATGCCTTCAGGATTATATTTAGCTGAGGGATTTGTAATTAATTCAATACTTTTGATAGAAGTAGATGGAATTTGTTTTAATAATTGCGCAGCAGGTACATTAGATAGTTTTCCATCAACCATAACCACGTACATTTGCATTACCACGCAAACTAATGGCTCCAGATTGCGAATCGACACTTACGACAGGAAGATTGTTCATGATATCACTAGCTGTAGGACCAGAGGTTGTTAAGTCTTTGCCCACAGTAATTATTTTTCGGTCTACTTTTTGCTGAATTGTTGAAATTTCTCCTACAAGTTCCACTTCTTCTAAGCTAGTGGCAGATTCGTAAATTTTTATTATACCAAAATCTATTGTAGTGGTCTCTTTGTCTATAGTAATCTCTCTGCTAACTGTTTTATATCCTAAGTACTCAATACTAACTTTACTAACTTTAGTGGTGCCTTTTGGTATATTTTCCATGTAAAAAGAACCATCATCTTTAGTAATACTGCCTGTAATTATTTTATCGTTTAAATCGCGAATAACTATATTTACATAAGGTAAGGGTTCGTTAAATATTCCGTCTAAAATAGTTCCAGTAATAATTCCAGTCTTAACTGTGGAGGTGTCTTTGTTTGAAGATTGCGCTTGTACTAGTGATGAGACTAGTAACAAACAAATTAGGATTGTTTTTTTTTATTTGATTGATTTATTGATTGATGTGGTTATATTGGTAATACTTTAAAGATGACTAATTTTATAATCTGTTACTCTTTGCATAAATGTTAACATTTTTTTTAACACTAAAAAAGGCTGATGATTTTTTGCTTTTTCAGAATTAACAAAATAATGGATATGAATAAAAAAACTTTAGTAATTGGTGCTTCTACAAAGCCAGAACGCTATTCTAACATGGCTATTAGAAAACTAACAAACTACAATCACGAAACCGTAGCTTTTGGTATGCGTGAAGGAGAAGCAGCAGGTATTACAATAGATACAGAATTAAAACAATACAAAAATATAGATACCGTTACATTATACTTAAATCCTGAAAGGCAAGAACAGTATTACGACTATATTATAGCATTAAACCCAAAACGCGTTATTTTTAATCCAGGAACAGAAAATCCTGAGTTTTATGGCTTACTAACAGAAAATAATATTGATTTTGAAGTAGCTTGTACTTTGGTTTTATTGTCAACAAATCAGTATTAAATCTTATTTTGAGACGCTTTTTTAAGCAATATTTTACATGTGTAGTATTCAAGAAAACCTACAAAAAATAAGTATGAATGAGTAATCTTACTAATTTTTTTCTTTTTTCCTAGATATTATTAGTAAACCTATAAAAGTAATCAAGCCATTTAATGGTAAAATTTCCCAATGAAATGCATATTGACCAATAAAACTATTTGGAAAAGTTTCTGGAATAATTGTAATTAAATAGGTTAGAGTAATAGATAAAAGCCCTATTACCCATGCCAATTTATCTATAATTCTTCTATTTGTTAATATTCCAAAAGCAAACAATCCAAGTAAAGGACCATAAGTAAACGTTGCAAACTTAAAGAGGTTACTTACCACACTGCCT
>ENA-OUOG01000543-OUOG01000543.1-marine-metagenome-genome-assembly--contig:-NODE-543-length-49498-cov-4.605613_pt1 | contig 49498 bp, 63 predicted proteins | sample MGYA00248635_ERZ508505 | MGnify/ENA primary metagenome ERZ508505 (study PRJEB26176, sample SAMN06267871) | marine metagenome | isolation source: Saanich Inlet, British Columbia, Canada | place: Pacific...
AATAATAACCACATGATCGAATATGGGCTCGGTGATTTCATCAAGTATTAGTCTTATGTCACCGGTCATGATCTTTACGTTATCTAAATCATTACTAATAATATCTCCAAGCAACTGACCTATTCCAGACACATATACTTCAGAACCAATGTAAAGGTTTTCTGGATTGTTTTTAGCAAATTTAAAAATATTTTCTCCATTACCAAAACCTATTTCTAAAATTATTTTTTTAAAATTAGTCTTAGCTGCTAGGATTTCTGAATAAGAAGATATTTGATATTTTGAAAGACTTAAAAGGTTTTTCTCTTGGCTTTTTGTCAAACGGCCTTTTCTTTGAACAAATGAAGGTAAGAATTTATGACGCATGGTCTAGATTGAAAATTTTTATGCAGCACTTACCATCAAGGCTTTTAATTTTTTTAAAGCTCCATTCTCAATCTGTCTAATTCTCTCAGCAGAAACACCATATTCGTCAGCAAGATCATGAAGAGTTGCTTTTTCATCTGCTAAATATCTTCTCTGAAGAATATCTTTACTTCTGTCATCAAGCATTTTTAATGCCAGAGATAAATCGCTGTGATTGAGATCATCTGCCTCAGCCTTTGCGACTATAATTTCAGGATCATATGTATGATCTTCAATATATTGAGATGGTGACATCACTTCATCATCATTTTCAGATATAACCGGAGCATCAAAGGATGCATCATTAGATGAAAGTCTATTTTCCATATGAAGCACATCTTTGACTTCAACATTTAAATCTTTGGCTATTTTTTCAGCCTCTTCTTTTGTTAGCCACTCTAAGCTTTTTTTCTTGCTTCTTAGATTAAAAAATAATTTTCTCTGAGCTTTGGTTGTGGCAATCTTAACCAGTCTCCAGTTTTTAAGTATATATTCATGAATTTCAGCTTTAATCCAATGCACAGCAAAAGATACAACTTTTACACCCCTGTGCGGGTCATATTTATCTACAGCTTTCATTAGGCCAACATTACCCTCTTGAATAATATCAGCCAAAGGCAAGCCATAGCCCTGATAAGATCTAGCAATATGCACCACAAACCTAAGATGATGGATAACCAGTTGTCTTGCAGCATCAAGATCATCTTCTTCGTATAGCTTTATAGCTAATTCCTGCTCTTGTTCTTTAGTCAATATAGGAATTGAATGCACAGAAGCTAAATAAGATTCGATATCCTTACCCGGACTATTTAACTGAGATGGTTGTAGCTGTGTTCCCATATTTATTATAAATTTTATTTATAATTAATTATATTATTAATTAATGTTATAAACAAAATTATACCAATTTTTTATAAAATTCGCTCAATAATGGAAGATAGTAATTTTTTAGTGATGTATTTCTGAATGCTGCAAAAGCAGGATTAAGGATGGTTTCGTCTTTTGAATAATCTAAAGAATGCTCATTAAGAATTTGGCATACATGCCCGCCGTTGCTGGACAAAATAGCATGGCCTGCTGCAATATCCCATTCAGATGTAGGACCAAACCTTGGGTAAATATCAGCTTTATTGTCAGAAAGTGCACATAGCTTTAGCGAGCTACCTCTCTCAATTATTTCAAATGAAATATGATTAATCTTTAAATGATTTAAAAATTCTTTATCCATTTCAGTTTGATGACTTTTGCTCATTACAATACGAAGGGTCTCTGGTATATCATTGGCATTATTAAAGTCATCGAATTTAGATCCCTGCCATATTTGTCTGCTGGTTGGAGCACAAATAGTGCCAAATATAGAAACTTTGTTTTCAATCAAAGCTATGTTAACTGTGAAATCATTTGATTTATTAATGAACTCTTTTGTTCCATCTAAGGGATCTATAAGCCAATATGGTTCTTTTGGAATTTCGGAACTTTTATCATAAGTTTCTTCAGAAACTACTGAAATATTTGGTGATATTTTTTTAAGAGAATCAAGAATTATTTTATTTGCATTATTATCAGCCTCTGTAACAGGCGATCCATCAGATTTTTCAATAAGTTCATAGGAGTCTTTATGGTATATCTCCATAATGGCTTCTGAAGCATCTTTAACTACAACCCTCAAAGGCTGATATAAACTTTCCAGAAAGTTTGAATCTATGTGCACGTTACTGGTTCCAACTCATCAACACTTAAAATTGAAATAATCTTATGATAAATCTCAGTATTATCCATTAGGCCAGTAAAGTGACTTGCTCCAGGACCATAAGCATATACGCCAACTGGAATACCGGTATGTCTTCCAGTGCCCCATTGAATTTCAACATAATCTTTATCTTGCTTTAAAATTTGCAGACCTCCTGTTTCATGATCAGCTGTTATGATTAAAAGAGTATCTTTATTTTTACCTACATATTCCATAGCCAGCCTAATGGTTTTATCAAAATCTTCAAACTCAGTTATCATTTTCTTTGCATCGTTATCATGGGCAGCCCAATCGATTTGACTTCCTTCGCTCATTAAAAAAAATCCTTTACAGTTATTTGTCTTGGTTTTTAAAAAATTCAAGGCAACACTTGTCATCTCTTGTTGAGTGGGTTTCTCCGGTGATCTTTCAATACCATCTTTATCAAAAAGACCGATGACTCTTCTTGAGACTGATAAATCTAACTCTTCCAGACTTTTTTTATCAGATATGTATAAAGAATTCTTTTTTAATCTTTCATTGTCAAAAAATTCCTTACCTCCTCCCAAAGCAATGCTGATAGATGAAGCTATTAATTGATTGGCAATTTCTTCTTCTTTATATCTTGAATCAATATGAGCATAAAATGCTGCTGGTGTTGCATGAGTTATTGAAGAAGTAGATACAAGACCAGATAAAAAGCCTTTTTCATATAAAATTTCAGGTAAGGTTTTTAATTCTTTCTTATTGACATCAACCGATAAAAATTTGTTATTTGTTTTTTTTCCAGTTGCCAATGTGGTTGCTGCAGCTGCTGAATCTGTATAAGCATTATTATAAGAATGGGTAAGAGAAAAACCGGTATAGGGCATTTGATCGATAGCTAATTTGAAATCTAGGCCACCAATAGCAATTCTTGATAATGTTACTTGATTAAGGCCCGTTCCATCTCCAATTATTAAAATAATATTTTTTGGTTTCTGATTCTTTTCAAAGCTAGCAATATTTATATTTTTTGTTTGTTTGTTTCCTATTTTTATTTTCTCTGTATTAGGTTTGATATTCAGAATATTCAAAAAGAGAGCTATAGCAGCAAGACTTAATATAAGTAAATATTTTTTCATTAGTATTTTATGGCTTTAAAGCTTTGAGTCTCATTTGCATAAGTTCGCTCTCAGTATCAGGATATTCGTTATTGTAAATTGAAGCTTCCCATCTTCCATAAATTGGGTTTGTAATCATGAACCATTTCTTACCCCACATTTCTTCATATTTTGCAGCTATTTCTTTTCTTGAATCCATGCCAGTGGTTGCTTCATCTAATGATATGAAGTCGCCTAGCTGATCTCCTATGAGTAGGAGAATCCTATAATCCTGAGCAATTAATTCCCTTCTAGAAACCTTATCAGAGGTCCATCCATTTTCATTTTTCATTAATAAAACATCTCTATCAGTATCAAAAGGTAATCCAAGTTTCTTTAAATTATTTCTAGTAGCCTCTTCAGCAATTGCAATTCTATTAGTTACATAAAAAATTTTAATTCCTTTGCTATCAGCATATTTTAAAAACTCAGAAACTCCAGCTACAGAAGTAGACGCCTCCTCAAGCATCCACTCAACCCAACCATTTGGATAAGACTCACCTTTTATAATTGCCCTTGCTTGAAAAGGTATGTTGTTAAGAACGGTTTCATCTATGTCTAAAATAACCGCCGGTGGCTTTTCAGAAAAATCTTCTTTTTGCTCAATAGCAGCAGTCCAGTTTTTATTAACCAATGCTTTTTCTAATGCTAGTTTTGCTCCAGCAAAGGTTTGAAGATTGTTTGCTTCATACTCGGCAGAAGATTGAGCATATAAAACTGCAAGCATGGACTGAGCTTGGACAGAATTATCAATTTTCTCTCCGGTTGCTGAAATATGAGCAGCAAATAAATAAAAGACAGAAGATAAATATATTAGATTTCGTGATTTCATAGATTAAGAGCATTATAATGCCAATAATTAATTTTAGTTATACAAATACATATGAATAGTGAAGTCTTGGAAAATCTGCACAAGCTAAAGAAAATGCTTGTTCTTTTAAGTGAAGAAAGGAAAGTTGTTATGTCTCATCATAAGACCTTTGAACATGTTGAAAAAATTCGAAACATTGTCGATGATTCAATAAAGATTGCAGAGAATGAATAATTATTCCTGCTTTGAAGTAAGTCTTAAGGATGGCATAGCCCATCTTTCAATGAGCAGGCCCGATCAATTAAATTCTATGACAAGGATTTTTTGGAAAGAACTTCCAGAGATTATTAAGAATATAGATAAAAACTCTGATGCAAGGGTGATAATTCTATCCGGACAAGGCAAACACTTTAGCGCTGGTATGGATTTGAGTACCTTTGTGCCGCCTAAAAAATCAGAAAGAGAGATAGATCCAGCAAGGCAAAGAGAGGCTTTTTACCATGAAGTTTTAGAGCTTCAAGATACTTTTACAGCACTTGAGGAATGCAGGATGCCGACCATAGCAGCTATTCAGGGTGCATGTGTTGGTGGTGCTATAGATATGGCAGCAGCCTGTGATTTAAGGTACTGCTCAGAGAATGCATTTTTTAAAATTGCTGAAGTTGATATTGGAATTGCTGCAGATGTGGGAACACTCCAGAGACTGCCCTCCTTGATACCTCTTGCAGCATTAAGAGAACTTGCATATACAGGAAGGAAATTTGATTCGTCTGAGGCAAAATCTTTAGGCTTAGTTAATGAGGTATTTTCTTCGGAAGATGAGCTTACGAGCGAGGTTCAAAAACTAGCCAAAACAATTGCTAGCAAATCACCCTTGGTTACTAGGGTTATTAAAAAACAAATAAATTATGCCAGAGATCATTCTGTCAGAGATGCTCTAGAGTTTCATGCCACTTGGAATGCAAGCCTAATAAGTGGAAAAGATATGGAAGCAGCAATGACTGCTTATATGAATAAAACTGATGGTGAATTTGAAGATTTAGAGCCAAAGAAATCTTTTTGGGAAAAAGAGGGTTTGATTTAAAATTAATCTCTTAAGAAAACTGGCTCAGTTACTGTAGATTCAGATTTAGAAAAGTAATATCCGTCTATATCAAACCTCGAAAGTTTTTCAAAGTCTTTTATATTATTTTCAATAATCCACCTTGCCATAAGGCCCCTTGCTTTTTTAGCATAAAAACTAATAATTTTATGCTTACCATTTTTATAATCTTTGAAAACTGGTGATACAACATTGATATGCTCTGGCAATTTTCCTAATACAGTAAAATATTCTTTTGATGCAAGATTTATAAGCAGATCAGATTTTTGAGACTGTAAATCTTGCAAAACATTTTTCTGAATTAAGTTTCCCCAAAAATCATATAGATTTTTACCCTTACCTGTCTCTAACTTTGTTCCCATTTCTAATCTATAAGGCTTGATTACATCCATGGGCCTTAGAATGCCGTATAGACCAGAAAGAATTCTTAAGTGCTTTTGAGCAAATTTAATTTGCTTGTTATTTAAAGTTTCAGCATCTAGACCCTGATACACATCTCCTTTGAATACCATTAAGGATGGCTTGGTGTCTGCAGAAACTTTTTTTGAGGCTTTCCAAGATTGATATCTATCAAAATTTAAGGCAGCAAGTTTATCGCTAAGGCTCATAAGACTAGCAATATCTTTTGGCTCTTTCTCTTTTAAAGTCTTTATAAGATTTGAAGATTGGCTTAAAAACTGCGGTGCAGTATGATTGCTCTTAGGATCAACACCATAATCCAAAGTTTTTGCTGGGGAAAGTACTATTATCATGATAAATATTCTAACCAAATCTAGGTCAGACTACTAATGAAACTTATAGAAAAGTATATAAATTTTGTAGGTGAAAAAATTTCCTACCTTATACCTGTAATGGTTTTGCTGATGGTAATAGTCATTGTTAGTAGGTATTTCTTTGGGGTGGGAAGGACCGATTTACAAGAATTAGTAATGTATTTTCATGCTTTAGTTTTCTTAGGTTGTGCAGGGTATGTTATGAATAAGGATGAACATGTTCGAGTAGATATCTTTTACAGGAATGCATCGAATAAATATAAAAATCTTATTAATAGTGTTTTTGGGTTTCTTTTTCTATTGCCAATAATAATTGTTACCTTTGTATATTCGTTGGAAACTATTGGAGCATCATGGAAGATGAAAGAAGTTTCAACCGAAGCTGGTGGTTTGGCATATGTATTTATTCAAAAAACTTTTCTTGTCTTATTCCCAATTACACTTATGGCCTCTCTTATTAATCAGCTTCTGAAAATAAAATGGAAATAATACCTTTATTACTATTAGTTTTAGTATGCTGCGCCCTACTCTTTGGCTACCCGGTTGCATTTACTCTTTCGGGTGTTTCTATTTTATTTGCTCTTGTTTGTATTCCACTAGGAATATTTGACGAGTCGATTTTAAAAAGTATTCCTTTAAGAGTATTCGGCATTATGAATAATGTAACTTTACTTGCTGTGCCTCTTTTCATCTTTATGGGTACAGTGCTTGAGCGTTCCGGCATCGCATCAAAAATGTTAGAAAATATGGCGCTGGCTTTTAAGAATATAAGAGGCGGCTTAAGTATTTCTATTATTGCAGTTGGAGCATTATTAGCTGCAAGCACTGGAATAGTTGGTGCAACTGTAGTTACCATGGGCTTAATGTCATTGCCTATAATGATTCAGCAAGGTTACAAAAAAGATTTTTCTTCCGGCCTTGTTGCATCCACTGGGACTCTTGGACAAATTATCCCCCCATCGATTGCATTGGTGTTATTGGGCGATGTTATGTCTAATGCGTATCAAAGGGCTCAAAATAATATGGGCATTTTCTCTCAAAAGACTGTCACAGTTGGGGATCTATTTGTTGGTGCCATAGTGCCAGGCATTATGATTTGTCTTGGTTATCTTTTATATACAATCTATAAAAACAAGAAAAACCCTGATATTCTTTTTGAGCCTGAGGCAAGCTCAGCATCTTTTATAGATATCTTAAAAACTCTTGCTTTACCCCTTTTGCTCATAATATTGGTTTTAGGATCAATCATTGCCGGTATTGCTACTCCAACTGAAGCTTCAGCTATCGGAGCAATGGGAGCTTTGCTGATTGTATTAATCAATGGAGGGTTAACGTTTGATTTTATAAAAGAGACTAGTCAAAAAACTGCGATTGTTTCGACTATGATCTTTACTATATTGATTGGCGCTTCAATCTTTTCACTAATTTTCAGGGGCGTTGGAGGCGATGATCTAATTGATCTTATATTTGGCTCACTTCCTGGAGGACCATATACAGCTCTTATATTTGTATTAATGTTTGTTTTCTTACTTGGCTTTATTTTAGATTTTATTGAGATTTGTTATGTGATTGTGCCTTTAGTTGCTCCGCCACTATTAATGATGGGCTTTGATCCTGTATGGCTTGCAATACTTTTGGCAATAAATCTTCAAACCTCATTTTTAACACCTCCATTTGGTTTCTCTCTTTTTTATCTACGTGGTGTCGCGGATGAATCAATTAAGACATCTGAAATATACCAAGGTGTCATTCCTTTTATTGTAATTCAACTACTTGTTTTAGTTGCTGTTCTTTTTGTACCATTTTTAGTTCTATGACTAATTTTAAAAACAAAAAAGCTAAAAAATTTCTACTAATTGTATTTACTAAGAGTACAAAGCTAGATTAAAGACCGGCGTTATTTTTTTCTAGTGCTCTCTCAGCTCTATAACTTGATCTAACCATTGGCCCGGAAACGACCTCTAAAAATCCTTTCTTGAGACCAATTTCTCTATAAGTCTCAAATTCTTCTGGAGTTACCCATCTTTCTATAGGTAAATGATTTAAGGTTGGTCTTAAGTATTGTCCAATTGTTAGGATATCTACTTGATTAGCTATCAAGTCATCCATTGTTTGCTCGATCTCTTCATCTGTTTCACCAAGTCCAAGGATTAGACTAGTCTTTGTTAAGACTTTTGGGTTGATTTTTTTTGATTCAGCTAAAACGTCTAGAGTTTGTTGATAGCCAGCTCTAATATCTCTTACCGGATGAGTTAGTCTTTCAACGGTTTCAATATTTTGAGCAAAGACCTCCAGCCCACAATTAACAATAGTATCTATAGAAGATGATAGTCCCTTAAAATCTGGAGTTAGTGCTTCAACTGCTGTTCCAGGATTTAAATCTTTGATCAGCTTTACTGTGTCAGCAAAATGCTTGGCACCTCCGTCTGGAAGATCGTCTCTATTCACTGATGTAAGAACAACATATTTGAGCTTCATAATTTCAACCGCTTTTGCAGTATTAAGAGGTTCATCTTGATCTAACCAGCCTTTTGGATTTCCTGTATCTACTGAACAAAACTTACATGCCCTTGTGCATACTGAGCCCATGAGCATAAAAGTTGCCGTGCCAGCAGACCAGCACTCAGAGATATTAGGACAATGCGCTTCCTCACAGACAGTGTTAAGCCTTTTTTCTGAAACCTGATTTTTTATCTTATGAAAATTAGGATTGAACTGAGCTTTAACTTTTAACCATTCAGGTTTTTTTAAGTTAGGGATATGAGAATACTGGTTGCCCTTCTGTCCATTTTTTACGGCCTTGACCCCATCCCTATTAATTATTTTTTGTGTTGGAATAATCTCCATATTTAAAATATAGGCTCTAAAAGTTTAATTGCAAGGCGCTCAACGTCTTTAATGTTTGCCTTGTTGCTTAAATCTTTAATTTGTGTGACTTTAAGCCCTTCATAACCACAGGGGTTTATATAACTAAAAGGGGCAAGATTCATATCAACATTAATACTGATCCCATGATAAGTTTTTCCTTTAGAAATTCTTAGACCAATAGAAGCTATCTTTTTTTCATTTACATAAACTCCCGGTGCGCCATCTATAAATTCAGAATCTATTGAGTATTCTTTAAGAAGTGATTTAGTGAATTCTTGAAGTGTCTTAACAAGAATCTTTGGTCCTAGTTTTGATCTTTTCACATCGATCATAAAGTAAATAACTAATTGTCCGGGTCCGTGATAAGTTACTTCACCTCCGCGGTCAGATTGAATAACTGGAATACCTTTAGCATTTAAAATATGTTTTTGATCAGCAGCGGTTCCTAAAGTAAAAACTGGTGTATGTTCCAAAAACCATATCTCATTTTTAAAATCTTCTTCCCTGATATGTGATTTCATTGACTGCCACACACCACCATAGTCACGAAGACCAAGAGATTTAAAAGTTAAATTTTCTGACACTACTTATTTCTGGCTTCAATAAATGCATCCTCTGATATTTCATGATATGCGGATACATTTTTTCTAAATTCTGAATAAGACTCATAAACCCTTCCAATAACCTCATCTTCTTTAGCCAAATCATCTAATATTTTTTCTGATATAAGCCTAAACTCTTCGATTACATCATCTGGCAGCTTTCTTAACTCAACACCATGAACCTCTATTAGTTCTGTAAGGGCTTTATTGTTTCTTGCTAAATACTCATCAAGCATGTCTTGATTTACAGCTTTAGCAGCTGTCTCAATAATAACTTGAAGATGTTTTGGAAGACTGTTCCATGCATCAATATTAATTAAAAGCTCTAGCATTGGTCCTGGCTCATGCCACCCTGGATAATAGTAATATTTTGCAGCTTGATGAAAGCCAAAGGTTAGATCATTATATGGTCCAACCCATTCTGTTGCATCAATTACGCCTGTTTGTAATGCAGTAAATAATTCCCCGCCTGGAAGAGTTACCGGTATACCGCCAGCCTCTTTAAGGACCTCTCCACCAATGCCCGGGATACGCATTTTTAAACCTTTAATATCTTCAAGAGAATTAATCTCTTTATTGAACCAACCAAACATTTGGGTTCCTGTATTTCCTGCAGGAATAGGATAAATATTAAATGGTTCATAGATCTCTCTCCAAAGCTCTAAACCACCTCCTCTATTTACCCAGGCATTAATTTCATCTGCGGTTAGTCCAAAAGGCACACTGGTAAAAAATTGAGCTGCAGGAACTTTTCCTTTCCAAAAATACCCGCCACTGTGGCCCATTTGGTGTGAGCCGCTAGATACAGCATCAAAGACCCCAAATGCAGGAACTTGTTCTCCGGCTCCATATACTGTTATTTTCATCTGACCATTACTCATTTCTTCTACCAAATTAGCGATTCTCTCTGGAGCCATCCCCAATCCAGGATAGTTTTTTGGCCATGAGGTAACAAGCCTCCATTCATATTTCTTTTGCTCTTCTAATTGAGAAGATTCTTTGGCAATGCCTGCATCAGAACACCCCGCTAAAATACTTATAGTTAATATTGGTAATAAAAATTTTCTCATTATATTTTCTCTAAATTTGCATAAGCCATAACCAACCATTTAGTACCCGCTTTGCTGAAATTAACTTGAACTCTAGCTGCCTCACCAGAGCCCTCATAATTCAATACCACACCCTCACCAAATTTTTTATGAAGAACCCTTTGACCCAAAGAGATTCCAATCTCATCTTCAAATTCAAGCTTGGTTTCACTAAAGTCTTTTCTATTATAAGGGATATGGGTTTGTGCTCTAGGTCTTATCTCAGTTATAAGATCTTTTGGAATTTCCTTTAAAAATCTTGAAGGAGGATTAAAAGTATCTGAGCCATGCAGCCTTCTAGATTCAGCATGAGTTATATATAACTTTTCCATAGCTCTTGTTATGCCTACATAACACAACCTTCTTTCCTCTTGCAACTGGGCTGGGTTCTCCATAGACCTTCCATGAGGAAAAAGACTCTCTTCAAGTCCTGTCATTAAGACGAGCTTGAATTCTAATCCCTTGGCAGAATGAAGAGTCATTAGTTGGGCAGCATCATCATGCTCTGAAGCTTGTCGATCTCCAGAATCCAAAGAGATCATATCTAAGTATTGCTCTGCAATTTCTTTATTTGTTTTGTCTTCCCTAATACTTTGTTCAAAATTAGTTGTAGCCGAAACAAGCTCTTCTAAATTTTCTACTCTTGTTTTACCCTTTTCACCTGGCTCTTTTGCATGATATGCAACTAGACCAGATGTTTTAATTATCTCTTCCATTAAATCAGATAAAGGGTTTTCTTCTATAAATTCTTTACATCTAGAAATAAACTCGAGATAAGATTTTAATCCAGCCCCTCCTCTGCCAGATATAGATCCATCATCTATTAATTTAGCAGAAGCCTTTATGTATGAAATATTATATTGATTTGCAGCAGTTCTAATTTTTGCTAAGGTCTTTTCACCAACGCCTCTTGTAGGATTTGAGATTGATCTTTCAAAAGCTGGATTATCAGAATTATTAAAAATAATCTTTAAGTAGGCTATGGCATTCTTGATTTCCATTCGCTCATAGAATCTTTGACCTCCATAAATTCTATAAGGAATGCTCGATCTTAATAAAGCTTCTTCCAGAGCCCTTGATTGTGCATTTGATCGATAAAGGACAGCAGCATCTTCATACATTTCGCCTTTATTCATCCAGTCTTTTAAAATATCTGCAACAAACCTTGCTTCATCTTGCTCGTTATAAGCTTGGTATAAGATTATTTGCTCGCCTTCAAGCTTTTCTGTCCATAAATTCTTGCCCAGCCTGTCTGTATTATTTTCTATTAATGCGTTCGCAGCACCTAAGATAATATTTGTGGATCTATAATTTTGTTCGAGTCTAACAATCTCTGTATCTTCAAATGTTTTAGTAAAAGAATCTACATTTTCTACCTTTGCGCCTCTCCATCCATAAATAGATTGATCATCATCTCCAACAGCAGTGATAGACGTTTGATCAGATGCTATTTCTAGCAGCCAGTTATATTGAATAGTATTAGTGTCTTGAAACTCATCAACCAAAATAGATTTAAATCTTGAATGGAAAAATGCTCTAACAGAATCATTATCTCTTATGACTTCAAAAGATCTTAAAAGAAGTTCTCCAAAGTCTACCAGGTTGTCGCGAATGCATGTTTTTTCATATTCCTTATAAACTTTATTAATATTTTCTTGAAAGTAATCGCCTTTATCATCAACTAAATTACTTCTAAAACCTTCATCCTTCCATGCGTTAATTTGCCACTGTGTCTGACGAGAAGGCCATACTGATTCATCAAAACCTAGCTCTTTAGATATCCTTTTAATAATTCTTAATTGATCGTCTGAATCTAAAATGGTGAACCCGCTGCTAAGACTGGCTTCTTTATGAAATCTTTTAAGCATTCTGTGAGCTAGCCCATGGAAGGTGCCAACCCACCCATCCATCATTGGCGCTTCTAGTAATTCTTCAATTCTTGATCTCATTTCCAGGGCAGCTTTATTTGTAAATGTTACAGCCATGATGGAAGCTGGATTTCTTTTGAGGGCTTCTACTTCCCATGCTATTTTATGAACCAGCACTCTTGTTTTACCTGATCCAGCTCCAGCAAGAACCATCAAATGTTGTTTTTCAGATGTAACAGCTTCACGCTGCTGATCATTAAGATGGTCTAAAATATGAGATACGTCCATTTAGGGATTCATTTTTTTGTCTAAGAGAGATATTCTAACCCCATGCCAACAAAATTATTGAGACAAATTAAAAATACTCTTCCTGAATTAAGAAAATCAGAGAAGCTTGTTGCTGATTTTGTTTTAAAAGACCCAAAATCTGTTGTTACTATGAAAACAGCCGAAGCCTCATCAGCTATTGGAATTAGTGAGCCAACACTTATAAGGTTTTGTAAGGCTCTTGGTTTTTCCGGTTATCAAGAATTTAAAATTAATTTATCTCAGCAGTTAGCTGCAGACGACTACTTTGTAATGTATGAAATAGGAGAAGACGATAGTATTCATGAGTTATGTGAGAAAGTTTTTGATACAACAATAAGTGAAATCTTAAATGTTAGATCTCAGATAAACCAAGACATTCTTGAGTCAGCAATCGAAGCATTGGCTAATGCTCAAAGGGTTGAGGTTTATGCTTTTGGTGGATCTGCTCCGGTTGCTATGGACGCACAACATAAGTTTTTTAGATTGAAAATTTCTTCTTCGTTTATTTCAGATCCTCATATCCAACTTATGTCAGCAAACTCTTTATCAAAAAATGATGTGGTTTTGGCCATATCACAATCTGGAACGACCTCTGCCCTAATTGAAAGTATAAAAATTGTAAGGAAGTCTGGAGTAAAGGTTATTGGAATAATGCCAGAAAATACTCCGCTAGCTAATATTTGTGATTATCCAATAAGTATCAACGTTGGAGATAACTACAGAATTACGAAACCCCATACCTCAAGAATTGCCTATACTGCAGTAATTGATGTTATGACTATGGGTATTGCTCAGCTTAAACCTGAAGCACAAGAACATTTATATAATATAGTTGATAGTCAGAGATCTCTAAAAGTTAAATAGTTTTAATAAATGGCTTCTTGTCTAAACCAAAGATTGACGGCCCACTTTTCACCAGATATAACAGGTGATCCTCCGTGTAATGATTTTGGGTTTATGTCACTAGTGCCATCTATGCAATTGTGAAAAACAACAACATCGCCTTTGTTTGGTTTTATTGAGACTCCGATATCTGGAAAGTCAGTTGCTCCGCCCTCTTCTACATCATTCAAATAGGCTAAAGCTGTTACCATTCTCTGTCCTCCAGGAAACCAATTATTCCTTCCTTCTTCAGTAGTCTTATCAAAAGCATCAAAATGAGGCTTGTACTCTGTCCCAGGACCATAATGGACTAATTGAAATTGCTCAGCATTATTAATTGGCATCTTTACTAATATTGAAAATCTTTTACTAATTTCATGAACTATTTCATTAGCATCGTGGGGGACCCAGGCATAACTGTTGGTCCTGTCTATATGAAACTCATGATCGGAATCAGAAATAACTCTAGCTCTTTCCATTTTATCTTTGCCAGCTTCTATAAATCCTTTGCATTCAGAATTAGATAAAAAGTCTGATACGACATAGACGATGGGGTCTGCCGAAAAAAGTGTTACGTTTTCAGAAATTTTCTTTGGTTCCATACTCATATAATAAATTATACTATGATGGAATTCATTAAATAATTTTTGTTGTTGGGTTTAACTGTGCAAATCTTTATATCAATAGCTTCTTATCAGGATCCGTTGCTGGAAACTACGATTAGAAGCGCTTATAACAATTCGGCCAATCCTGGGAATCTTAGGTTTGGAGTCTGCGATCAATCTTCATACCCTTTAGATATGGATTCAATAGCCTTTAATGATCAAGTATCATATGAACATATAAATCCCAAATTATCTCAGGGTCCATGTTGGGCTAGAGCAAGGGTTCAAAAATTTTATAACGATGAGTCATATTATTTGCAAATAGACTCTCATATGCAATTTGAAAAAAACTGGGATTCTTACATGCTTTCTTATCTAACCAAGATACAAAATGAAGGATCTTCAGCACACAACCCCCCAATAATTACATGTTATCCAAGAGGTTTTGATATTGTTGATTTTGAAAATAAAAAATTTCATTTACAAAGTGATGATACTAGTACCTTTACATTAAATTTCAGAGAGGACTCTATTTTTTGTAATGGGCCCTATTCTGCGCAAATAACTTCAATGACTAATACTGAGATTACCCATGGATATCTAATAGCTGCCGGTTGCCTTTTTACGACAGGTGAATTTGTAAAACAAGTACCATATGACCAAAGTCTTTATTTTTATGGTGAAGAGCTTTCTATAGCATTGAGGGCTTTTACTAAAGGATTTGGAATTTATCATATTCCTGAAGTTCCTATATATCATCTATATACAGACACATCAGACCTGAAAAGAAAGCTTCATTGGGATGCAGATGAGGATAGCAAAAGATCAGTTAAATGGCACGAAAGAGAAGATATAAGCATTAATAGATTAATTGATCTAATTGATGATAAAGTTGATGGCGTTTTTGGGTTAGGTAATATAAGAACCATTAAAGATTTTGAATATATTTCTGGCATTAACCTCAAAGAGAAAGAAATAATAGATTCTGAAAAAGCATTTACTTCAAATTTTCTTTCATCCTTATCATGGAAAAGTGAAATATTTTCATAATCTAAAATCTGAGTGATGATATTATTTATACAACATAAGGGAGAACAATATGAGTCAAGAAGTAAAAGATTTTTTTTCAACCTACAGTGATTTTGTTACTAAGGTAACAAGTGAGCCCAGCCTAGATATAGAAGCTTTAAAATCTAGTCTAGAAGATATTGAATCAAAGTCTGGTATTAGGGTTCCAAGATTGCTAACTGCAGCACTTGGCCTTGGAAGCGAAACTGGTGAATTTGTTGAGATAGTAAAAAAAATGGTTCTTCAGGGAAAACCTGCTTCAGAAGAAAATATTTTTCATATGAAAAGAGAATTGGGAGACATTATGTGGTACTGGACTACAGCATGTGCATCTCTTGGTCTAGATCCTTTTGAAGTCATAAGTGAAAATCAAAAAAAATTAGAAGCAAGATATGGAGAAAAATTTGAAATTCAAAGAAGTGAAGTCAGAAAAGAGGGAGATCTTTAGACCAAACAAATGATGTTGTAATTCATTTCTTATGTTGCATTTGCCAAACTAAATACTAATGAATAAAGAGAGTAAAGAAAAAATTGAAAAATCGCCATCAGCATCAGATGATGCTGCAGATGTTACCTCAAGATATGACAGATATAAGAAGAGTAAAGAAAAATCTGAATTTCCCCCAATTGAATATGAAAAACCGCCACATCATTAAATGATTACTATTCTAGCTTTTTTATATATCTTTTCAGCATTTGCATATTTCTATGCAAATAAGTCTGGGTACAGTCTCCTGAAATATATATGGAAAAGAGAAAATATTAATATTTATCTATCAACTGAAATCATTTTTCTGATAATGACTTCGTTAATTGTCTTTACAAACCAACCGCTCAATTGGATAGTTGCCATTTTAATGTTTATGCATCTAATAGGTATAGCATGGCTTGTTGGAAATCCCGATAGCTTTTATGAAATGGCAGAAGAGTCGATTAATTTAGATTCCAATCTTTTAGAAAACGTTGTTGTAATTACATTTTTAATATATGCAGGTATGACTTTATTTTCAAGAATAATATTCTAATTTACTTTTTTTTTCATTCTTTTTAGGAGGCTGGAAGTGTCCCATCTGCCTCCTCCTACACTCTGTATCTCTTTATAAAAGTTATTTATTAAACCTGTTATTTCAAGATCTGCATTAATTGTTTTGGCCTGATCTAGGACTATGTCTAAATCCTTTGTCATCAAATCAACAGCAAAACCAAAATCATATTCATCATTTAGCATGGTCTTCCATCTATTGTCCATTTGCCATGATTGCGCAGCACCCTTGGTGATAACCTCCATTACATCAGCAGTATTTAATCCAGCTTTTTCAGAAAAATTTATTCCCTCTGCTAAAGCCTGAATTAATCCAGCAATACAAATTTGATTAACCATTTTAGTTAACTGACCAGATCCTGATGAGCCCATTAACTTATAAAATTTTGAATACGATTCAAAAATTGATCTGGAAGCCTCGAATGCTTTTTGATTTCCCCCAGCCATAATGGAGAGAGTTCCAGATTCAGCTCCTAATTGACCTCCTGAAATTGGTGCATCTACAAAATAACAGTCTTTCAGTAAAAGCGCTTCATTCATTTCTTTTGCTAGTTCTGCAGATGTTGTAGTGTGATCAATAATTATCGATCCTGGTTTTAATAAATCTATAATTCCTGATTTTCCATTAATAATATCTTTTACGTCACTATCATTTCCAACACAAAGAATTATAACTTCAGAGCAAGTTACTAAATCAGGAATAGATTCGCAAATTTTGCCCTTATATTTTGATTTCCAGTTGATAGATTTTTCGGGACTTCTATTAAATACTGAAACTTGGAAATTGTTTTTAGAAAGATGTCCTGCCATTGGAGCTCCCATAACTCCAAGACCAATAAAGCCAATTTTATTCATTACTGTTTTCTTCTTCTTGATATTTTTTTAGGTCTTCCCAGTCATGGGGGGTGCCTGCATTTAGGGTAATATTCTTTTGTTGAGCTCTATAAAGACTTTGGGTTCTTAATTTACCCTTGTCCTCTTCTTTGCCAAATAGTTTATTCCATCCGTCTTCAAATTTTTCTCTTAAATTTCTTTTAGTCATATATTTAGACTATATGATCTTCCCTATCTTTCTTTGCAGTTCTTTTGATTCCAGACTCAGTTGTATATTCTTCAGTAATACCTTTTGCTCCTTCTCGTCCTTTTTTAGATATATTCATTAATGTAACTATTGAGGCACCAGCAGCAGCACCAATTAAAACTAATATTACTGCTTCCATATTTCCCTCCAAATAATATTATTTATCATTAAATTCTTTCTTCGCTTGATTATATTCTTCTATTATTCTTTCAACTAAGTCGCCAACACTTGGATCATCTTTAATGCCGCCTATTCCTTGTCCAGAACCCCATATGTCTTTCCAAGCTTTTGCATCTGTATTTCCGCCTGACCCAAAGTTCATAGCAGATTTGTCTGCTTCGGGTAGGTTGTCTGGATCAAGGCCAGCATTTTTTATAGATGGTTTTAAATAATTACCAGAAACACCTGTAAATAAATTTGAATAAACAATATCATCAGCAGCGCTTTCAATTAACATTTCTTTATAGCTCTGATCTGCATTTGCCTCTTTTGTCGCTATAAAACGCGTGCCCATATATGCAAAGTCTGCCCCAAGCGCCAATGATGATGCCACAGAAAAACCATCACCAATGGATCCAGATAAGATAACTGTCCCATCAAACCATTCTTTGACTTCTCTAAGCAATGCAAATGGTGATAATGCCCCTGCATGGCCTCCAGCCCCAGCACAAACCAAAATTAATCCATCAACCCCTTGTTCTGCAGCTTTTTTTGCATGCCTCACATTAATTACATCGTGATAGACCAGTCCGCCATAACTATGTGCTGCCTCAACTAATTCAGCCGGAGGTCTTAAAGAGGTAATAATTATTGGTACCTCATGCTCTACGCATGTAGCCATATCATCCATAAGCCTATCGTTGGACCCATGACATATCTGATTCACTGCAAAGGGAGCAACTTTTTTATCTGGATTTTGAGCTTGATATTCAGCTAATTCTGTTTTTATTCTAACAATCCATTCGCCCAATACATGTTGCGGTCTGGCATTTAATGCTGGGAATGATCCAATAATTCCTGCTTTACATTGAGCTATTACTAACTCAGGACCGGATACCAAAAAAAGAGGAGATCCTATGACGGGTATAGATAGATTGTTTTTAATATGCTTTGGAATTGCCACTGTATAGCTCCTTAAATTTATATTTTTAAATTATTTTTTTGGGTAGTCTAACACTAAATAAACTAATGCTTTAAGGCCAACATCAAGAGCTCCATCATCAACAACAAAATATGGAGAATGATTGCCAGGCGCTTCCATCACGCCAGGCGCATTTACACCTAACCAAAAGTACATACCAGGTATTTCATTTGAAAAAAATGAAAAGTCCTCTGCGCCAGTTGATGGAGTCATCTTATATACTTTATTTGATGCTGCTTGCGCCAGGGATGGCTTGAGCCTCTCAACAAGATCTTCATCATTAAAAGTAACAGGATAGAACCCACCTACATCAAATTCAACGCTAATTTTTGTTCCAGTTCCAAGAGCAACACCGGCAGCTACTTGTCTAATTTCTTCATATATTTCTTCTCTAAGGTCTGGATCAAAAGTTCTAATAGTTCCCTGAACCTCTGAATCCTCTGGGATAATATTTCCTCTAGTCCCTGCTCTAACAATACCAACAGAAATTACAGCTGGATTATTTACGATATTTATTCTTCTACTAACTATGGTGTTTAAGTTTTGAATTAACTCCGCTGTAGCCATTACTGGATCTATAGAGTCCCAAGGCCTTGAGCCGTGTGCTTGAACACCTTTAATTTTAATTCTATAAGTTCCAGCAGCAGCCATTGCTGGCCCTGATGCAACACCAATATAACCATGAGGGCCATTCCCAACATGAAGACCAAAAATTGCTTCAGGCTTATATCTATCAAAGATGCCCTCTTCTAGCATCATCTTCGCACCGCCATTCTCTCCCTCAGGCGGCCCTTCTTCAGCCGGTTGAAATATTAGCATTACATTCCCTTTGAGCTTATCTTTATTTTTTGATAAAAACTCAGCAACACCCATTAAGATTGCAACATGAGCATCGTGTCCACAAGCATGCATTATTCCAACATCTTGACCAAGATATTCTGTGGTTTCTATTGAGGCAAAAGGTAACCCAGTTTTTTCAATTACAGGAAGTGCATCCATATCAGCTCTTAAGGCGATGGTTGGTCCAGGCAAAGATCCTCTTATAAGTCCAACAACACCTGTATAAGCAATTTTATTTTCAATCTCAATTCCTAAAGATAAAAGATGGTCTTCTACTTTTTTGGCTGTCCTAAACTCTCTATTGCTCAGCTCGGGATATTGATGAATATCATGACGCCACTCAATTACCTTATCCATTAAAGGATTTATTTGTTTATCTAAATCAGTCTTAAGGTCAGAAACTATATATGTTGGAATAGCAAGAAAAAAGAAAAGCATTAATTTGTTCATTTTAAGATTATAATCCTCACTTTTTTAAAACACTAATAACATGGACATAAATAATCTAAGAAATATTGCAATAATTGCCCATGTTGATCATGGTAAAACCACTCTAGTTGATAAATTACTTCAACAATCTGGAACCTTGGATCGTAAAAATATGGATTCAGAAAGAATTATGGATTCAAATGATCAGGAAAAAGAGAGAGGAATAACTATCACAGCAAAAAATACTTCAATTAACTGGAATAATCATCTTATTAATATCGTTGATACGCCTGGTCATGCTGATTTTGGTGGTGAGGTTGAAAGAGCACTTTCGATGGTTGATTCAGTTTTGCTCTTAGTAGATGCTGTTGATGGTCCAATGCCCCAGACAAGATTCGTAACACAAAAAGCTTTTGAAAAAGGTCTTAAACCAATAGTAGTAATTAATAAAGTTGATCGTCCAGATGCAAGGCCAGACTGGGTTTTAGATCAGGTCTTTGATCTATTTGATAGACTTGGAGGTACTGATGAGCAACTCGATTTTCCAGTAATTTATGCATCTGCCATAGAAGGAATCTCTGGGCTAGAAGCCGATCAAATGACCTCAGATATGACTCCACTAATGCAAATGATATTAGATAAAGTACCCTCTCCAGAAGTAAATAAAGACGGACCTCTTCGATTACAAATTAGCGCTTTAGACAGTAATAGCTATGTCGGTGTAATAGGTATTGGAAGAATTAAGCAGGGTTCGGTAAAGCCCAATGATCAGGTGATCGTAATTAATAGAAATGGTGAAACTAGAAAAGGTAAGGTTCTTCAGGTTATGGGTTATGAAGGTTTAGAAAGGGTTGAAGTTTCAAGCGCCGATGCTGGATCAATAGTTTGTATTACAGGTATAGATAAGCTTAATATTTCAGATACTATATGTGACCCCTCTTCTGTTGAAGCTTTGCCACCTCTTTCAGTTGATGAGCCTACAGTAAGCATGACCTTTCAAGTCAATGACTCACCTTTTGCTGGAAGAGAAGGAAAGTTTGTAACATCAAGAAATATCAAAGAAAGATTAGAAAAAGAATTAATATCGAATGTTGCTCTTAGGGTTGCTCCAGGAGATAGTCCAGATAAATTTATTGTTTCAGGAAGAGGCGAACTTCATTTATCAGTGCTTATAGAAACAATGCGAAGAGAAGGTTTTGAACTGGCTATATCTAAACCACAGGTTATTCAGAAAGAGGTTGATGGAGAAATTCATGAGCCATATGAGCAAATTGTAATTGACGTGGAAGAAATTCATCAAGGCGCGGTAATGGAAGAGCTAGGCCCTAGAAAAGCTGAACTCCAAAGTATGGAATCAGATGGGAAAGGAAGAGCAAAATTAGAATTTATAGCGCCTTCAAGAGGGATTATAGGGTTTAGATCTCACTTTCTAACTATTACGAGTGGAACAGGAATTATGACAAGTGTTTTTGATCATTATGGTCCTGTAAAAGTTGGTGAACTTGCTAAAAGAACAAATGGTGTTATGTATTCTATGATGGCAGGAAAAACCCTTTCCTATGCATTATTTAATCTACAAAATCGTGGAAAATTATTTCTGGGTCATGGTAATGAAGTTTACATAGGTCAAATAGTTGGTCTTCATTCAAGAGATAATGACTTACCAGTTAATCCAACCAAGGCTAAACAGCTAACAAATATTAGAGCTGCTGGAACAGATGAAAATCTAATTCTAGTTCCTCATATCAAACACACTCTTGAGCAAGCTCTAGAATTTATTGAAGATGATGAGCTTGTCGAGGTAACACCAGAATCTATTCGTTTAAGAAAAAAGGGGAGAGTTAGAACCTAAATTTTATAAAGAATTTTTATTTAAATAGCGCAACTCATATCGCTGCCACAACATAATGGTGATTTTATTTTTCCATTGTAATTTGTGCAGTCTGCTTCTTTGCATTGTGATATTTTAACCTGACTTCCATCATCTAAATTTAAGGTTCCATCAACTAGTGGTGTATCACATTCGCCACAAGACGTTTTAACAGACATCCCGCACTCATTACACTTATATATAGACATATTGTTTTTCTTTCCTTATTTTTAATTAGACATAGCGTCTAATATTTCAAGTAATAAATTAATGATATCTAAATATATTTGAAAAGCCAAATTGAAAGCTGTATCCCAATCATTAATACCAAAATCTGACTTTTTTCTTAAAAGATTAAAGTCAACCAATAAAAACACAGAAAAAATAAAAGCACCAAAAATGGCTTTAATTCTTATAGCCGATCTAGAAAATCCCTTAAATATCCTTATAAATTCAAAAACAATTAACCCAAGCAAGGATATTAATAGAAACCCTATTAGAAAAGAGCTTTCTGAAAATGAATAAATATCACTATAGCCAACAAGCCCAGCAATAAGAGTTACTAAAAAAACAATTTTTAAAGCATTAAAACCATCATTTTCATCCATCTCAAGCATAATAAAGGCCAATAGCGGCCCAAATGTAAGACTAGAAATAGTAAAGAAAATCATCCCTGTTTGAGTGCTAATGCCAGTTGAAGCAAAGAAAGTGCATAAAAATAATGATATGGTCCATAAAACAAATGCAACATAAACAGTATCCCCTCCCTGCATGTCCATGTAGCCATCTTTGATAAGCTTAATTCTATGATCTTTGTCCATGGCCATGACAGTTACAGTATCAGACTTAGCGGGGTTATCTTTTGATGGAACCTGTTTAAACATTTCGCAAGGATAGTAGTTTGGAGCTGGATAATAAGGAACTAAATCTAGCTGCTTATTCATATTCATTGATGCTCTAAAGTGAATTCCTGCAAAAGATGTGTTATTTTCATATGCTTTTTTTGCTCCTCTAATACAATAAAAACAAGTACCTAAAACAATAGAAAGCTGACCACATAAAATAAATATGGTTTTAAAGAAAAGTGATGTTTCTAATAACACGAATTAATAATAACTGATTTATAAAACTATGTTTCAATAAAAGACAATTAAGGGGTCTATTTTTTTAGATACCTCACTGAGTGTTCTTCAAAGTGGCATTCTCCGTCATCTTTAAATCCTTTTTTATAATGAAAGCTCAAAGAAATTTCATTCCTAGGCAGGATGTTAACTTCACAACATAAAGGAATGCCTTCTTTTTTTGCAAGCTCATCCAAATGATCATATAGATAGGATCCAGCTCCTCTTCTTCTATAAGTTTCATTTATAACCAATCTATCTATGTATAAAAATTTATCTTCTTTATTCTTAAAATACTTGTAATTAGGAGATTTATATTCTGAGTTCTCTCGGAAGCAGATAACAAACCCAATAATTTTATTACCTCCTAGCACATAGAAATTAATAGCACTCATTTTGATTAGCTTTGATAAATCATTGATCGATTCTAGCCCGCCAACCTCCGGGGTATTTTGTTGATTTAAAGAATACAAAACATTCAATTCTTTATTCTCTGGAACTTCTGTAAATACTGATAACTTTGTTTCATGGACTAGGTTCATTATTTAAATTTAAGGGTTAATTAGATTCAATGGCGCTAATTGCATCATTAATTTTTTGAAGCGGCTCTCTAATTAGCAGCTCTTTGGTAAGCGTATAGCTTGGGTGCCCCATGGTTGCTAAATCTTTTGCTTTGAGCTTTGCCGTTTCCATTAGATTTTCAGGATCGACAACCTCATCTATTAATCCAGCATCTATTCCATTCTCAATTGAATACATCTCTGCTCCTAGGATTGCTCTATATTTATGACCCGGAGACACTCTATGGTTAATAAGCTCTAGGATAGGAATTGGTATAACCATATTTGTTCTCATTTCATTAGCGCCGATCATATAGTCCCCTTTAACACCAACGCGATAATCACAACAGCATAGCAAGAAAGTTCCTAGAGCAATTCCATGACCTGAACATGCTGCCAATATAGGCCTTGGAAAGGAAAATAGTCTTGATAATAATTTAAATCCACTTAGTGACATATCCATGGTTGCCTGCATGTCCCCTGCTGAAATAATTTTTAAATCGAAGCCTGCTGAAAACATGCCCTCTCTTCCGGTAATAATTAAGGCGCCGCTTTCTGTTGGAACTTTGTCTAAACATTCATTTACATCCTGAATCATGTTTGGAGAAAAGACATTCGCCTTACCATCATCCAAAGTAATTATTGAAAGGTCATCTTCGCTGGTTAAAGTTGCTAATCTAGCTGACATAATTTATTTCCATATATAAATTTAAAGTTTAGCAAATAATCTTATAATGATATTAATAAAATTTTAAGTAAGCATGGGGCAGCAATGATCAAAAGAACTTTTAAAGCTATGGGAATGTTATTGATTTTGGGGGTGAGTCTTGGCTCTCTCTATCTTGTAAATTTATTTTTAATGAAACCCGTCTCTATTGATCACTACTTAGGAAAGGAGTTTTTAATAGGCCTTACTGACTCTCCTGAGTCTATGACTTATATAGGAATATTTGATCAATTCAACTGGATAACAAAGCATAATTCTAAACTCTCCATATCAAACCCTGATGACCTTCAAGGTGATATTAAAGATGCAAAGAAAACCCTCAGGATATTAAACAAATATAAAGATAGCTCTCTATCTGATAATCAAAAAATTACTAAAAGCATAGCTATTTTTGATACTGAAAATAACCTGAAGCAATTAGAAAAATTCCCATATCATGATTATCCATTGAACCAAGTTCGAGGTGCGCATCATAACGTTATTAGCTTTATGAGTGATATGCATCCCATTAGAAACCTTTCAGAAGCTAAAGATTTTATCAAGAGAACAAACCTTATAATAGATGTATATTCTGGTCTATTAAGTTGGCTAGAAAGGCAGGCTGCTGAAGGGATATATGCTCCAAAGTTTGTGTATGCTCATTTAATCAAGCAGCTTGATGAATTAATAAATTATTCTATTGAGGAGCATCCTCTATATACCCAATTTATTAAAAAAACTGAATTATTAAATATTTCAGATAATCAGCTTGCTGATCTGAGTGCTGATCTAAAATCATCTATAGAAAATAGTGTTACTCCTGGTTTTGTTTTGCTCAGGGATTTTATGGTCTCAACAAGAGACGATGCTAATCCTCATCATGGTATCTGGTCTCAGCCAAATGGTGATGAGTTTTATAAATTACGAATACGCTCATATACAACAACAGATTATAGCCCTCAAAAGATTCACGACTTGGGCATTAGTGAAGTAGCAAGAATTTCATCTAGAATGAAAGAAATTCTTGTTTCTCTTGGTTATGATGCAAGCAAAACTGCTGGAACTCTAATGAACGAGTTAAACGAAGACCCTTCGATGCTCTATGCTGATACTCCTGATAGAAAAAAAATTGTAGTTCAGGATTATATGGACATGGTTACTGAGGCCACTGAAGGCATAAAAGGATATTTCCATACCATGCCAAAATCGCCTGTAACTGTTATAGCTGCTCCAGAATATTCAGAAAAAACTGCTCCTGGTGGTTGGTATCAGTCCCCAGCACTGGATGGGAGTAGACCTGGTGCTTTTTATGTGAATCTTTATGATATAAAGCAAACGCCTAAATACAGCATGAAAACTCTAGCATATCATGAGGCTACACCAGGACATCACCATCAAATAGCTCATTCATTAGAAAATGATGATCTGACCCTGTACAGAAGGTTCGGCTATGGAACCTCTGCCTTTTCTGAAGGCTGGGCTCTTTATTCCGAGCAATTAGCGCTTGAAGCTGGGCTAGCTCCAGATCCATACGATGAGCTTGGAATTTTACAAAGTGAAATATTCAGAGCCGTTAGATTGGTGGTAGATACTGGAATACATTATAAGAAATGGACAAGAGAGGAAGCTATTGCTTATATGAAGGCAAAGACGGGAATGTCTGATACTGAGTGTAGGGTAGAAATAGAAAGATATATCGTTTGGCCTGGCCAAGCTCTTAGCTATAAAGTTGGTATGATCAAAATTCTAGAGTTAAGAGAAAAAGCAATGAATGCTCTTGGTGATAAGTTTAATATTAAAGACTTTCACTCTGCTGTTCTAGATCATGGCAATCCTCCTCTATTCATCGTTGAACAAAAGATTGATGAAATGATTTCTGAGGGTCTAAAAAATAACTAATAGTTTTGAGGATGTTTTGCTTGAAATTGCATAAAATAATTTCGGACCCATTTCAAATCTTCTTCATTGTTGCCTGAGGGGTTATAAAATTTGTCTAAAACAATTCGTTTGTTAGCAAAATCGAACGCTCCTAAAAATATTTGACCCTCAACAGCTTTAGCTATTCTCAAAAAACCAGACCTCATTTTCTCAGTTTTAGCTCTTGTTCCCTCTGGGGACATTGCAATCAATGAGCCATTGAGTTTCTTCATGTTTTCTATTGCTACATCCGACAGACCTCTTCCTGGTTTTGATTTATCAACAGGTATGCCACCCATATATTTTAGAAATCTGCCAAGAACAGGCTTATTAAATAAGGTATATTTTCCAAAGAAAGTAATTTTTGCATCTAGGCCTAAAATAGCAGCAAATCCAAAAACACCATCCCAGTTTGATGTATGAGGTCCTGCGATAAGAACTAAGTTTTGATTACCAGCAACAGGAGGAACAAACCCTTCAACCTTCCAGCCAAAAACCCTTAGAAACGATCTAGCGAGCCATTGGACTATCTTTGGTCTAGAGGCTCTATACTTAAAAGGTATTTGTGTTCTTGAGACTATCTTGTTACTTTTCTTTGGCATTTTAAACTCGAGATCTATCTCTTAAATAGTATGGTAAGTAAAGAGCATAACAGATCACTATAGCAGCTATATAAAGGTCAATTATATGAAAAGGTTCTGGCCTCATAAATGATATGATATTGTCTCCAATAGGTTTTTCGGCCAAAAACCAATAATTGGTGCCTAAAACATAATTCATAAAATAAGTGAATAACAAAAGTATTGAAGCATAAAAAAGTGCTTTAGGTACATCAATCAAGTAAGGTCTTTGTTTATCTATTATCATCGCATAAGTGACGCCCATTAGAATCATAGTATGGCCTATTTGACTTTGTATGTAGCCAATATAGGGAAAACCATAAACAGTATCTGGAGTTAAAATTGACATTCCGCCACCAGCTATACCAAAGAAAAATGCAAAAACAAAGAAATCTCTTTTTTGAGTAAGGAAATATAAAATAACAGCCATAGTAGAAAAATCACACAAGTGTAGCGGAAGGCCTTCCTGCCATTTATTGATCAATATTCCCTCTCTATAAAAATCCATTGCCTGATTAATCAACAATAATAATATTATTAAATATGAAAAAAATTTTTTGCTTTTATCAGAAGAATTTTCAAAATATTTAGGCACAAAAACAGCCGCTAATATGCAAAGCAATACTGTAATTAAATGAGATGAGCTCAATAAAATTAATTCATTCATAATTGATATAAGTTTTTATATATTTTAACTTTATATAATCAAATTCGCCTAACAATTTATATTAAAGTATTGTGATTTAATGTAAAGTAAACTTGACATATTTTATTAATGCCTTATATTAATTTCAACAGAGGAGAGATATAAAATGGCAAAAATAACACATAGGGGTGGATGGGTAAAAATTTCGTCTTTAAACAAAAAGGATAAAAAAAATTATCTCATTTCCATAACCATGTTTTTTATAGGCGCAATCTTTTGGGGGATACACTTAACAAGCGTTGATGGGATTATGGGCCCTGCTCAAGATGTAGACCCAACCTCAACATTCTTCGGTATTATAAGATTGTTCATTGTGTTTTTTTGGGGTATGGCGATATATTTTTACAATAAATTTCTTAAAACCCAAGATGAACTATTTCATAGGTACTCTTATTACATTGGAGCATGGGGCAGCGTTGGATTTGTGTGCTTTGGGATGCTAATGTCTATATTTTCTCCATATCTTAACTTTGTTGTTGGTTTTTATGAGTGCTTCCTTGCCTTTTGCATTGGAACCAGTATTGGTGGATTTATATTTGATAAGAAATATTTGAGAGATGAACAATAATTTAAAAAATCTGCGCAAGATAAAAAACGTCAGTCAAAATGACTTGGCTGATGCTCTGTCTGTTAGTAGGCAAACAATTAATTCAATAGAAAACGGTAAATTTGATCCCTCTCTTACATTAGCCATTAAATTAACCAGATACTTTAATGTTTCTATAGATGAAATATTTACGTATGAGGATTAGTTAGATATAAACGCTCCCAAAAGGATTATCAATAAAATCCTTCCAGGATATTGATTCTTGCTTAACAAAACCCGTAGATTTTATCTTACCATTTAGGTACATATCCAAAACGCTACAAACACCCGAAGCAGTTGTAAGTTGAATTGCACTAAATGTTTCATTGCCATATATTTTTTTTAAATATGTCTTCTCTTGGAGCACGCCATCAATCTCACCAATGACTTTTACAAAAAAAACAATGACGTCGTTTGTGGTCCTGGGTACCTCCTTGTCAAATAGTTTTTCTAAGACATCTTTATTCTTTTTTAAGTGCAGGTCATTGAATAAAAATTTCATATGATTGAGATGGCCTGGGTATCTAATTGTTTTGTATGAAAGATTATCAACTTTGTTTTCATATGTTTCACACATAGTTGCACAACCACCGCTGGTATTAAATGCCTCGTATGCCTCCCCTTCAATGGTTAACTTTTCAGCTCCCTCTAAGGGCATCACTTTTATAGATTTTCCTTCATATATTGCATCGGCTTCGTTACAATATTCATTTATCAAGCCGTTTGTAGACCAACTCAAGTAATAGCTCATTTCATTATTTGTAAATCTAGGAAGAGCGCCGACTCTCATCATGACTTCTTTTACACTATCAAATTGATTAATCATTCCTGCTGCACAAATATTAATTGCGCCAGGAGCTAAGCCACATTGCGGCATCATAACGCTTGAAGAGTTTATTTTTCTTATGAATTCTGTAGTTTCTACATCTTCGGTTAAATCAAAATACCCAATTCCCATTTCTGCAGCTACAGTCCCAATATTTTTATTAATTGCAAATGGTCCAGCAGATATAACAGCATCCATTCCCTGAAGAAATTCTCTTACCTGAGATATATCTCGAGCATCTAAACCTTCTGTTATATCACCATGTTTAATCTCATAATCTTCTTTTAAAAGCTGTTTAATTGCCCAGCCTATATTGCCCTTACCAATAATTGCTATTTTAGCTTTCATCAAACTCAACCCCCTGAGCTAGTGGAAGGTCTTTGCCATAATTAACTGTTGCGGTGACTCTTCTCATATAATTTTTCCAAGCATCTGAGCCTGACTCTCTGCCACCACCGGTTTCTTTTTCGCCTCCAAAGGCTCCACCTATTTCTGCTCCACTTGTTCCAATATTTACATTTGCTATTCCACAATCACTTCCTTCTGAACTTAAAAATAGTTCAGACTCTCTAAAATCATTGGTGAAAATAGAGCTGCTTAACCCCTGCTTAACGTTATTTTGCATATGAATAGCATCTTTGAGCTCTGTAAATTTTTTAACGTATAAAATTGGTGCAAAAGTCTCTGCAAGCATTTCATCCTCAACTTTATCTACTTCAACTATGGCTGGCATTACATAAAATTCTTTTGGATCAGCAACCTCAAGCCTTTGGCCGCCGTGAATTTTTACATCCTTTTCTTTAAGGGATATCAACACATTCTGCATATCATTAAAGCTTTTTTCAGAGATTAGTGGGCCTAATTGAGAAGTTGCATCAGAAGGATCGCCAATTTTTAAGGTTGCATAATATGCATAAAGTTTCTCCATAAATTCTTCATATATGTCCGCATGAACAAAGGCCCTTCTTAATGTTGTGCATCTTTGTCCAGTTGTTCCTGCTGCTGAAAACGTCACTCCTTTAACAGTCAAATCTAAATCGGCTGTAGAACAAACAATTGCAGCATTATTGCCACCTAGCTCCAATAATGTTCTACCTAATCTTGCTGATACTAGTGGAGCTAATTCCTTGCCCATTTGAGTACTGCCAGTAGCAGATATTAGAGGAATATTGGAATCTTTACATAAAGCTATTGCTTCTTCATTGCCGCCATTGAGGATAAGAACTAATTCCTTGTGATCACCTGCAACTTTATCCCATATTTTTTTTATAGCATCAGCGCATCCTGTTGCATGAGGACTTGGTTTCCAAATAATACTATTACCGCATACAGAAGCTAAACAAAAATTCCAAGCAAACACAGCCATTGGAAAATTAAAAGCAGTTATACAGCCAACTACTCCAAGCGGCTGCCATAATTCTTGTAATCTGTGATCGGGCCTTTCGCTTGGCATAGTCAACCCATAAAGCTGCCTACTTAAACCAGTAGCAAAATCACACATGTCAATTGCTTCTTGGACTTCCCCCTCTGCTTCAGAAACAATTTTTCTTGCTTCTTTTGTAATAACTCTCGCTAAATCAGCTTTTTGATTTCTTAATTCATTGCCAAATTCTCTAATTATCTCTCCCCTTTTTGGTGCAGGTATGAGCCGCCATTTTTTCTGAGCCTCTTTTGAGGTATTTACTAGTTCATCATGGCTATTAAATTTCATTCATCTCTCCTTTTGAAATCTTAAAGATCTGATAAGCAGCAAAAATTCCAAAGATAACAACATATGACATATAAAAATTTTGTACTAGCGGGTCTTCAATTGAACTAGCTAATGGATTGCTCGGCGGAACCCTCTTAAGCACTTCAACGGTGGTTGGCAGCATGCTAAAGAAAACTGTTCCTGTTAAAGCTAATTGTTTTAAATAAATGTTTAAAGATCCAAAGATACTTTTTTTATGAAGAATATAAGCAAATAGAGCAGCCAAAATAATTATTACAGAAGTAAAATGAGCCATATTAAAGGCACCAGTTGCTCTAAATATAAACAAAGAGGAGGCTGAAGTTATGACAGTAGCAATTAAATAAAATTTTGCTAAGTCTTTATCTATATAAATAAATCTATCTCTAAGCAAAAGATAAAGCCCGGCTACTATGGCTGGGGTTCCAACAATAGTGTGAAACCATCCCATATAAGTAATGCCACCAGTCATATGTATATCTCCCCAATATATATATTATTAGAATATATTTTACTCTATTTAAGGCAAAAGATATTTTTGTAATAGCCTTACTTTTTTTTCGCCACCGAAATAATCTATTTCTTCTGCGTCTAAGGTATTGATACTAGTAATTAAATTTTGTTTTTGTTCAGGGTAACTATGGATTAATGAAAGCGGCTGGAACATAACATTAATAGTAAATAATGAATAATCCTCATGAAATCTGCACAATGTTTCCTTTTCAGATCTTATAAACCAATCAGATGGGTCAGTTTTGGGTAATGTTTCTTCTCTTGTATAAAACCTATTTGTATCGCCATGAATTAGCCAATTCTGCCTTGAAAAGGGCTTCATGATAGGTGCTTGTCTTATAAAGGTTTCTATTCTGTCTCCAATCTTTTCATTGAGTGTTGTAACTGGTTTATGTATTTCTCTTAAGGGTCTTCCAATCTTTGATTGAACATTCCAGTAGCTAGGAGAGCAAACACTAGCAGCTATGAGCTCTTGGTCACCATTAGATTTAATTAAACAAAGATCATCTTGAATAACTAAACTCATGTCAGCTATAAGGTCTGGGTACTCTCTTTTATCTACTCTGAGGTATTCTTCTAAAATATTCTGAGCTTCTAATGAGGATTGGGTTACAGCAATAACCTCTTGATAGTTATTATCTAATAAATCTTTCTTATGCTTAAAAAGACTGTCTCCAATTTTACGATTGAGCCATTCTTCTTTAGCTATAGGGATTAGGCCAAGTCTATATTTCTGTTTGCCGTCGCCCCAAGGAGGGTTGCTCCAAAAAGACTTGTCTGCTTTAAGCATTTATGCTTTTTCTGTTTTAGTATCTTGAGGAGATCGAAAGATTGGCCAGAATAATTGCGTTAAAGCTGAAACATCAGATAAATTTTCAACTCCAACCTCTTTAGGATATTTTCTTGTAATCTTTGCAGTGCCGAAGATCATATCCCATATAAATAATAGGTTTCCGTAGTTTCCTTTATAGTGAGTATTTTCATCATTGAGATGTTTGCCGTGATGAGCCCAATGGGTGGATGGAGTTGATATGGTTCTTTCCAAAACCCACATAATAGGATTCATCCATTTGATTTCATATAATTTTTTATCCCACCTCAAGTCTGTGTGTGCTCCAAAAATAACTGCCTGCTTTACCACTATATATACAAAATATACCCACCCAGAGCCCATATAGAATAATATTCCAGCAAACCATAATCCTGGCATTAATAAGTAATATGCTAAAGCATTTCTATAGACAACTCTTATGGATAAATATTCTGAGTCATGATGAGCTCGATGAAGGTTGTATAGGACAGGTACATTATGACAAGTTCTATGCCACCAATATTGAGTTAGGTCATCAAAAATAAGGAGTAGCCCAAAAATAGCAAAAAAACCCCACTCAGAAATCATGCCCTTAGAGGATGGAAGAAAGGTTTCTGCAAGACCATAGCCTAGACCAAATACTAAAGGTAGAGCCAAAAAGTTTAATTGAAAAAATCCTACAAACTCAACAACCCCATCTTTTAGTCTCTGATTTTTCTTATTAAAAAAATTTGTGAAAATGATCTCTAGCGCCACTAAAAAACAAAATATAGATAAAACTACTATTTGATAGGTTTGCATATTCTAGAAAATTTTATGCTTGCCTTGAAGTATTTCTAGGTACATTTTGTGATCACCAATAAAGCTCCAAAAAGGATATGTAAAGGTGGCAGGCTTATTCTTTTCAACAAAAAAATGAGCAATCCATGCAAAACCATACCCAGCAAGAAGAGAGTAAAGCAAGAAAATAAAATCAAATGTCATAAAAAATCTTACGTACAAATATATTGCTATGCTTGTTCCAATGAAATGCAACAGTTTAGTTGTTTTATTACTATGTTCGCTTAAATAGTATGGGTAAAAATCTTTAAAATTAGTATATCTTTCCATTCGCTTCCCCTTTAATGAAATATTAAGATACCTTTATTTTTTGCAAGAAACAAATATAAAATTATCTTTTTTGCCTAGTAAATGAGGCTAAATATAAGCGGCCTCTTTTTTAAGAAGCCGCAAAATGTTTTATTTAGGTGCTGCTGTGGGCTGATAATCGTAATATCCAGTCATAGGAATCATAAGATGAACATAAGGAGTTCCTTTAAACATCACATAAGGTGCTCCTGTTGTATAGTCTGTAGATTGGCCATCCATAGAAGACGGATCTTTTGGCATCAACATTAAATGAGATCCTGATTCAATAAAGTGCTTATGGCCTGCATCTTTTTGCCCATCTGTATATGGTTTAAAGTTATCAACTCCCAAATCTCCATGAAGCATCCAAATCCAACCATCACCTGATAGTTCAGGCTTGGTATTAGACTTATAAGCATTGGCCCAGGCTACCGCATTTTTGTCAGAACAGGCTGCTGCTGATTCATGAGGATCTTTGAAACCCCCCATTGGCATTGGCATAAATGGCTCACATCTCCATCCATTCGTTCCCTCTCTTAACACCTTACCAGATGCACCTATTACAGTAGCATGATCACCGATAAATGCAGGTGCTGCTGAAGTGTAAGCTTTGATTTGCCACTCTTTTGAATTGCCCATATGGTCATGATGTCCGCCCTCATGATGGCCAGCATTTATACCAATTGATGCAAACAAAAATAACGCAATTATTGATTTATTCTTCATAATTTGTATTCCCTATTACTCAATATCTTAATTTAAGTATATATTTATAGCATCTAAATAAAAAATATTAAAATATTTAGAAATTATTTATTTAATAAAGTTATTTCTTCCATAAGACTTGATTCTATAAAGTGTTTTGAAAGGCATTTTCTGTATGGCTCTGCACCATATGCAGGATTCCCAACTAAAATCAATTTAGGAGTATTTGTAGTAAACACCCATCTTGTTCCTGTCTCAATTGATGAAAATATATAATGTGAAAGGACTTCAAACATAGTAGACCCGTCCCCTTCAGCTGAAAGTTGTATTGATGTTTTAATCTCAAGCGATGAATCAAAAATCCTATTTATATAATTAACATAAATCTCATCATTCATTCTTCCACAATCAATAAACTTGGAAATATTAGGGGACTTAACTTTGGTTTTAAATTCAAAAATATTTTGATCTTGTGAGTATTCTTGATTAATTATGAGTGGTATTTTTTGCAAGGCTTCATCTATATCAATATTTAGATAAATTATATTTTTTAGCTCTTTAATGGTGTTTGGCGGAGTATAAACATTCTCTTCTGATGTCTTCTGGCAAGAAAATAAAAAAATACTACTGACAAGTATTAATAAGCGCATTTCTTTATCTAATACTTTCTGCTATTGCCCTAAACATTGCCACATGAGCAGCTTTTGAGTATTCCTTTTCAGAAGTATATCTATGATTTGAAGATGTTTTAGCAATCACAACATTAGTTAATGGATCAATATAAATATATTGATTGTACACACCCGAGGCTGTGTAATCTGTATCTGGAAATCCAGGAACCCACCACTGCAATCCATACCCCCAAGGAGATGATGATAATTCAGACTCACCTGGCTTTAAATGAGGCCCATCAGTAGTATGAGATGCATCTACCCAGCTTGCTGGAACTACTTGTTCACCGTTCCACTTGCCCCTATTCAAGTAGAGCTCACCAAATTTTGCATAATCTCTCAAGGTGGCATTTAGCCCCCCAAGAGCCATCTCAACACCATTATTATCAACAATAAAAAAGGCATCATCCTCCATACCAATTTTATTCCATATTTTTTTATACAAGTATTCTTTTAGTGGCATTCCTGTAACCTCTGCAAGCAAGAATCCAAGCACTTGAGTGTCTATGCTCACATAATGATGATAGGTGCCTGGCTCTCTTCCTCTTTCAAGAGATTTTGCAAAATCTCTAAAAGATGATCCTCTGGCTGTTGCCCTTCCAAATCTATTTATATCTGATTTTGGGTCAGCATAGTCTTCATTAAAATCAACCCCTGAAGACATTTGTAGAATGTCTTTGATTCTAACTCCTTCATAGCCAGTGCCGTTAAAGTCAGGTAAATATTTTGTAATAGGGTCTTCAATATTATCAATGAGTCCTTCATCAAGGGCTATTCCTACCAATGCTGATACAAAAGATTTGGTAACTGAAAATGCTATGTGCTTGCTGGTGGCTGAATTATTATTCCAATAATTTTCATAGAGCAAATTTCCGTTATGCAAAACAATCAAACCATCTGTTTTATAGTGCTCTAATTCTTCAGAAAGAAGTCTTTGCTCACCATCAAAAAAGAAAGTTTCTGGCAAAACAAAATCTCTCCTGGGAAATGTATATGGATTATCTGAGGCAGGAATTGGTTCAGAAACAGAAAAAATTTTATCTATATTGATAAAATTTCTATCTATTGAATCCTCATTATATAAATTTGCTAAATGATAAAGCCTTGCAATTTTGGGTCCGTAAAAAATTCCAATAACTATCAGCAACACTGACAAAAGAATTAAAAGTATTTTATACATACAATTAAGTTAACATACAAAGGTGTTAAATATAAAAAAAATTGATGACGCTTCGTTTCTTATTGGAAGAACTATTCTTGGCTTATATTTTTTTATATTTGGTTTTGCTAAGCTTTTTACATATCATGACATCAGTGCTTTGATGCTTCTAAAAGGAGTACCTCTTGTAACAATTACTCTACCAATGACTATTATAATTCAGACAGTGTTTGGTCTATTTCTAGTGTTTGGTAAAAATCTAAGAATAAGTGGGTTGATATTATTTGTTTTAACTTTTCTGATTAATTACTACATTCACAACTTTTGGGATTTAAGCGGAGATCCTTCGCAAGCTCATGAAATGCAAAATTTTGTCAAAAATACTGCTATTGCTGGAGGGCTCTTAATTCTAGCAACGAAAGAAAATAACTAGTCGATTTGCCTCGGTATTCTGTACATAGCACATATTTTGTTGCCAGATGGATCTAGCAAATATGCTAGATATAGTTGAACGCCTCCACCCTCTCGAATACCTGGAGGGTCACATAATTCGGGATCAGACCCCCCCGAATTCTTTCCTGCTTGATACCACTCGTCTACCATATCTGTGCTTGAGGCATTAAATCCAATCGTGGCACCGTTTCCATGAGAGGCTTCTTGGTTGTTAATTGGTTGTGAAATTATGAAGCTATTTTTATTGTTAACGAAATAAACATATCTTGTATGTCCATCATGATTTAAGGAGAGCTTACCTGGCCTTGCGCCTAAAACTAAAAGAGTCTCATCATAAAATACTTTTGACTCTTCTATATCATTTGCACCCAACATTACATGACTAAACATATACAACCCCTTAGTTTAAAAATTATTGTTTATAAAATAGTACTACATCTTTAGTAATTATTTCGCATTTCCAGCCTCTTTGTTTTCCTATAACTTCAAATGTTTTTTTTGCATAGAAAACTACGTGGGTTGGATCTCTTCTGTAATACCATTTATCAAAAGCTTTTCTTTCGGTTAAGAAACATGTCATAACACCAAGCCAGCCTTTGGATTTTAATAGGCTGTTTAATGAATCAAATTCTTTCTTTGGACTAAAGAAATGTTCTGCCGTCTCTGTACAGGTTATAAAATCATAAGTTTTTGAGAATATTTTTTTATTTGGATAAAAAAACGGGTCATATAAATCAACCTCAAAGCCATCTTTGTTTAAGATGTCTGCAAGAGCAGGCCCGTGACCGCATCCAAAATCTAGACCACAAGAACCTGAATAAAGTTTTTCTTTTAATGGATTTGTTAGTTTAGATAGAAAGTCTCTATAGCCAATATCTTCAATAATATTTTCGTGTTCTAGGTACCTCTCTTTTTCAGAGGTTGCATCTATGTGATGCTTGCTATCTAAAAATATAACTTCACATGAGATGCAATGCCAATATAAAAGATTATCTGAAGTGTTAAAGGGTTTAGTTAACCTGCTTTCGCAAACTACACAATCTTGCATATTAAATGAACTGGGTTATGTGGTCTGTGGCCTATTAAGCTCTTTTTTCAGCCTAGCTCTAAAAGAGAAGTCATCGACTGTAATAGTATGTCTAGGTGTGTCTATTTGCTTAACATCCGGTTTTGCAATCTCCTCATCAATAAGTCTTTGAATTGACTTGCGTGGCTTCCAATTACCTTGCAGATGCTTTGCAGCTAATTTCGATTGTAGTTCTGCTCCAGGCCATATGCATCCGAGGGGTTGAAATAAACCAATAAAATATAAGTTATTGACGTCAGCAGGAATCATTCTATGTAAGAGAGGCACTTTACCCTCCTCATAATTTATAAAATCTTTTTCAAAAAAGGGATGTTGTATTTTAAATCCTGTACAAGCAATTATTGTATCGAACTCAGAGTTTTGACCATCAATAAAATGAACTGTGTTTCCATCTAGTCGCTCTATATCTTTGTATGGTGTTACTTTTCCATGGCGAACTGCATAGTAAAGTTCTGAATTAACGGTGGGGTGTGTTGCGAAAAGATTTTGATCAGGCTTTTGAAGTCCGATATCTTCGTTTTTACCTTGAAATATTTCAAGCATCATTTTTGTAAATGGTGCTCTTAAAAAAGCAGGCATCCATCTATTTTTTAAAGCATATAAGTCAACGGGCAAGCCATACATAAACTTAGGAATTAAATAATAGCCTCTTCTCCAACTAATAGAGGTGGACTTAGAAACTCTTGCAGTCTCTACTGCAACATCGCAAGCAGAATTTCCTCCACCAATAACCAGAACTCTTTTATCAACAAATGGTGCTGAAGATTTGAAGTCATGGGAATGAATCATCTCTCCAGAAAATTCTCCTGGATAATCTGGATATCTAGGCTTATGATGATGTCCATTGCATACAACCAATGCATCATAAGTATCAGAAAATATCTGCTCGTCTTTGAGACTTCTCCATTTAACAGTCCAGGTATCATCTTCTTTCTGTTTGCAATCCAAAACTTCAGTCCCAAAATGAATTAACTTTTTTATATCAAAATGATCAGCGTAATTATTAAAATATTCTAAAAGTTCTTTGTGAGATGGGTAATCTGAGGCAGAATCTGGCAAGGGATAATCTTCATAAAAGGAGGTGTATTTCGAACTAATTATATGAGTCGTCTCAAAAACACTTGAATGTCCTGAAGGATCATTGAATCTCCAATTACCTCCAACTCCTTCGCATCTTTCAAATGCTGTTACATCAAAGCCTGCTTCAGCAAAGTTTTTTATTGCAGTTATACCGGATGGACCTGCTCCAATAATTGCTACTTTATTTTTCATCATCAATTTTGTTTTTTAATATCATATAATCTTACATCTAAATAAGGTTAATAAATAAAATTCTGTAACAAGCTTAGCTATATCTAATATATGACAAAATCAACTAAAGTAGATGATGTAAATTCATTTGAAGATACTTTAAGTCGAGTTCTTAATCTTCTGGATTCTGATGAGCAGCAGTTTATTTATTTAACAGGTGCTGCTGGAACTGGTAAAACCACCCTTATAGAAAAAGTTTTAGAAGAAAATAACCTTAAAAAAATTGTTGTTGCTCCTACCGGCGTCGCTGCATTAAATATTGGTGGTAGTACAATAAATTCTGCTTTTAGGATTGGTTTTGATACTTTTCCAGTTATACAAGAATCTAATGATCCTCGATTTAAAAAATTATTAAAAAAATTGGAGCTTTTAATTATTGATGAGATTTCAATGGTTCGGGCTCCAATGCTTGATGCTATATCTGAAACTTTAAAACTTTATAGAAATAACGATGAGCCTTTTGGCGGGGTTCATGTTCTTGCATGCGGTGATCTTTTTCAATTGCCTCCAGTTGTTAAGGATAATGAAATTAATGCAATAGATGAAAAATATGAGTCTGTATATTTCTTCAGCTCAAATAGTTTTAAAGAGATAAAGAATCCATCTTTTTTTGAACTTACTTATTCTTTTAGGCAAAGCGAGGATGAGAATTTTTATTCTCTTCTTAATAATATTCGTTTAGGAGAAAATCTTGAAGAATCAATAAATCAAATTAACCACGCCTGCTTTAATCCGGATTTTGACAATGAATCTTCTCTTATAATTACCACAAGAAAGTACAGAGCAGAGCAAATAAATGAAGAAATGTTAAATTTCATAGAAGGGCCAGCCACATCAGCCATGTCGGAAGAATTTGGAGAGTTTAATGAAAATGACCTTCCAGCACCAAGGAATTTAAGAATCAAAAAAGGTGCAAAGGTAATGTTTATAAAAAATGATAGTGAGGGTCGATGGGTAAACGGCACAATAGGAGAGGTTACTAATTGTTCAGACAAAAAAGGAAGGTTCTTGAGGGTTCAAGTTGGGGATGATATACACAAAGTTAAAAGAGAAGAGTGGAATAAAATTAAATACATTTACGATGAATATAATGACGAGATGGAGGAAGAAATTGTTTCGTCCTTCAAACAATTTCCTATTAAGCTTGGGTGGGCAGTTACTATTCACAAAGCTCAAGGATTAACTTTAGAAAGTTGTTCGATAGATTTAGGCAATGGTGCGTTTGCTACCGGTCAAACTTATGTAGCTCTAAGCAGATGTAAGACTTTAAACTCTTTAAATCTATATCAAGAATTACAAGTTAGAGATGCAATGGTTGATTCTGCTATTACAAATTTCCACGAAGAAAATTTTTAATGTTTCGGTTTTATCCTTCTAAGATATAGCACCCCAAATAAAAAGGTATATAAGTACCCTTTTAGCTTGCCATGAGGAGATTTATTAATAATCTTTCTATAATAAATACATTCTATGAAATGAATAAAAAACCAAGCGAAGACTAAAAAATAAATAATCTCTATCATTTAATTTCCAGGACTTTTTTCATCCTTGAACTGTTCTTTTTTCTCAAGACTAACCTTGTCCTTGAGGCTCATAACATATGCGGCTACAGAAAGAATCAAAATTGCTCCAGACTCTCCTATCAGCATTAGCGCATCCATTTCTTTGCCTTGCATAATTATTAATCTACACAAAGCTGTTATCGCAATAATAATAGGGAGCGTTACTGGAATCCTGCTAGTGCTATAGAATGCACCAACCATGCCTATTATCTCAACATAAATAAATAACATAAATAAATCTGAAAGAAGTATCTCTCTTGCTTCATACATCCAATATAAATATTGAGCCGCTGCAATACATGTTGCGATTCCAATAATTGCCAAAAGGACCTTTTCACTAGTTACTGTGGTCCAATGAAGGCCTCTGTCTGTAAAGGGTAATTTTAATTTCATTATTCTAGGATATCTAAACTTTACTAAATGGTCTAGTTAGCTCGGTTTCCAGTTTCTGCTTCAAGCAATATGTCCTGAGGGATTTCAAAGGCGCTTCTCTTTAAAACCCATGATTTTGATATATCACCCACCGTAAGTTCTGCATATAAATGCCCAAACTTTCCAGATCTTTTACTTTTAGCATCCACTGCTTCATAAATTAATTTATCCCGAACATGTCTAAGTTCTGGCAAAAGTAATATCACCTCTTCGTGTTCAGAAAAATATAATGCCAATGTTGCTGAAAGCTGTGATGCATTAGACAAATGAATAAAGCCATCAATTTGATCAAGTTCTGTGGTTATTAATCCGCTACTTTTTGATTTGTTCCACTCTTCAAGTGTAAGAATTTTATATAAATTTTCTTTCATTTTAATAAACTCATCCATATTAATTGAGCAATAGTATGTTGATATTTAAACATAATTAAAAATATTAAAACGAATAAAAATATGTCAAACTTTTAGAAAAATTACTAAAGGTTATATGAACTTCAAAGAATTTGCTGAATCAAGAAAAAGTGTCAGAGGATTTTTAAACAAACCAGTTCCCAAAGAACTTGTTGATGAAATTATAGAGGCTGCTAAGTGGGCACCTTCTTCATACAATACACAAACATGGCATATTCATGCAGTAGCTGGTGAGGTATTAAATAAAATTAGAGAAGGTAACATCGAAGAAACCATGGCTGGGAAACCTCACGTGCGTGATTTTCCATACAAAGAAGAGTACGAAGGAATTCATAGAAAGAATCAAATCGATGTTGCCATCCAACTGTTTGAAGCTATGGGTATTGAAAGAGACGATAAAGAAAAACGTATGGATTGGATGCTGAGAGGATTTAGGCAATTTGATGCACCAGTTTCTTTGGTTCTAACATATGACAAATATCTTGAACCAGCTGCAATTAGTCAGTTTGGTCTGGGTTCTTTGGCGTATGGAATAATACTAGCTGCTTGGGAAAGAGGTGTTGGGTGTGTTATTAACGGTCAAGGCATAATGCAGTCTCACATTGTTAGAGAATATGCAAAAATTCCTGATGATCAAAATATAATGATATGTATAGCTATGGGTTATCCAGATGAAAGCTTTGCTGCAAATGACGTAAGATCAGTCAGAGCAGATAATAAAGATTTTGTTAAATATCTTGGCTTTGATAACGAGTAGTTTATTTAATAACTTTTTTTATTCCTTCGATCGATATAAGCATTCCTTGATGAATTGCTTCGGCAAAAATATCAGGCTCTATCTCAGTAGACCAATTTAGGACACATGAATGATCTGAATCTTCCTCAATCTGAATAGTTGCAAGATGATGGTCGATTGGGGTTCTTGTTTCTATAGCCGAGTATTGGAGTGTCATGGCATCATTATCAAGTAATAAAATCTGTTCTTTTATTTTGCCCATACCCTCCATTTCAAAAACTCTACAGTCGCCTTCTAAATCTATTTTATTGATTGTTGGAACCCAGTCACATCTCGTGACATCAGATAAAATATTCCACAAAGTGGTGGCGGCGCAATCTATGGAAGTTTTTTCTTTTAATATTTTCATACTAGATATCTCAAATTTATTTTTTAAGTCTTTTATATAAATTGATTATTCCATAGAGAAGCCAAATAACAACAAAACCCCACCATAATGCAAAAAACCAGTCATTTTTTAATGTGCCATTCCAGTCAAGCCACTCAAATACAATGCCCTCCATAAAAAGATCAAAGGAAAGTAGAACAAAAAAACCAAATACCCAGATTAAAAAGAAATTTGTATTTGTTGCGTTATTTAATTTCATGAGTGCCACACCATAAAAAAGGTCATAATAAAAATTGCAGCTATGTGAGCATTTTTGTTTAGCGGACTAATATTCTTATGAAAAAAAAAATTAAAATCATTTGCTAGAAAATATTTCATGCTCCAAAAAAATATAAGCAGAGAAGTAAACAATAAAAACCACGGCGCATCTTTTGCGAAATTAAATCCCTCTTCTGAAATTATAATTGCTGCTGAGACCAGCCATAATAAATATAAAGTTGAGTAAATTGAGTAACAGTTCTTTATAAATGTTCTCATAGATGCTGAATTAACAATGTGGGAACATTGTTTGTATGAGATTTGATTGTTGCAACCAGTGTATTTTCTTTAATGCCTTTTTTTATAGGAGTGACTTCTACTCCTTGATTTAAAAGTCTATTGCGGGCCTCTTCAATTGAATCAACCTGCCAGGATAGACCCCAAAGCTTATCAGCCACCCCTTGTTCGTCTTTTTTTTCAATAACCTCTATTGTTGCTTTATTGCACCTGAAAAACAGCATTCTGCTTTTCCAAGCTTCAACATATTTATCAAGTGCAAGCCTTATATTGTATATATCCCTATAGATATCTATAAAACCATCGGCATCATTGGTTTGAATTACCACATGGTCTAATTTGTTTACTACAGATTTATCATCATTCTTAAACTCTGTGAGACTTCCTTTTGTATGCTGAATAATAAAAGCAAAGACACCTCTTGTTAGCTCGGGTGGTAGGAATAAATTTTTCCACTCTCTTGTTGCGCCATCTCTAAAATTTACTCCTTCTCCATCTGAAATTTCACCAAGCGCATAACCTTTTTTTTGTAAAACCTCATAACACTTGCCTATGTCTTTTGTTCCAAGAACAATTCCGATTAATCCTTCACCGCTTTCTTGCAGATAATAATTTACCAAAGCAGCACCAAGGCCCTCTCCCTTAGCAGCTAATAATTCAAAGTAAGTGTTTTGAAAATTAAATAAAGAGTTCTCGGTACCAAGCTCCTTGTGCTCTCCTCTCCATACAGGCTTTGCTCCAAAGATTTTTGTATAGTTTTCCTCGGCTAAATCCAAGTCTGAAACAGCAATAATTAAGTGATCTAAAGCATTGATCATAATATTTATTAATCTTCTTCTTTGTCTTTATTTTTAACTTCTACTTTTATTTGGATATCAACGTCCTCTAAGCTTTCTAATTTTTCTAAATCTAATCCTTCAAGTAAATTTTCTAAATCCAATCCTTCAAGGACTTTCATATTTTGCAGTAAATCTAGTTCCTTAATTCCCTCTATATCAGAAACATCACCATTTTTATAATCTGATTTCTTGATAATCATATGTTTTTTCATACCTTTTTCTTTTTGTGGCTTTACATAATCATCAAATAAAATCGCCCCTCCAATTAAAGATCCTAATATTAGGGCTTGTATATATTTCTCATTCATGATTTTTGTCTCCTTATTAAATTAATAGACATTAAAATATTATAATTTGTTCAATAGTTTATCTAAAAGGCATTATCTTAAATTCTTTTGTAATTAAGTATCGAATTGTTATAGCTAAAAATAAAGGAAGACCAGAGGCTGTAAGATGAATAAAAACCTCATCTTTGCTTTCGTCTAATATTGATGCAAACAACATAAAACAAGATATGAAGAAACCTATCCAGTGGACAGTTCTTGCAATGTTACTTCTCAAAATTAAAGCTCGTTTAAACTATTAACAAGCTCCTTGTTTTCAAGCTTTTCAATATATTCCAGAGATTTAAGATTATCTTCTAGTTGCTTAACATTAGATGCTCCAAGGATTACGGTGGAAACATTTTTATTTAATAGGCACCAAGCTATAGCAAGCTTTGTTGGGTCTAAATTATAGTCTTTGGCTATATCAATATAAGATGAAACCTTCTTCATTCTTTCTTGGCCCCTGTCAGAATCAATCATATGTTTGCGCAGCCATTCATAACCCTTGAGTGATGCCCTGGAACCTTCTGGCACGCCGTCCAAATATTTTCCAGTTAGTGCACCAGATGCAAGCGGTGACCAAATGGTTGTTCCCATTTTATATTTTTCAAAAATTGGCCTATATTCAACCTCAAATCTTTCTCTATCTAACAAGTTATATTGTGGCTGTTCCATAGTTGGGGGTGTCAAATTATTTGCTAGTGCAAATTCATAAGCTTCTTCAATTTCCTGTGCCGTCCATTCAGATGTGCCCCAATATAAAATCTTTCCTTGGGTTATTAAATTATGCATAGCCCAAACAGTTTCCTCAATTGGAGTGTCAGGATCGGCCCTATGACAAAAAAATAGATCTAAGTAATCAACCTGTAATCTTTTAAGAGCCTGATTACAGGCTTCTGTTACATGTTTTCTACTCAAGCCCATTTGGGTTGGAAGTGGGTTGTCGTGTGCTCCAAAAAAAACTTTTGAGCTAACACAGTATGAATCTCTTGATCTATTAAGTGTTTTAAGCGCCTCTCCCATAACAATTTCTGACATGCCTCTTTCATATCCCTCAGCATTGTCAAAAAAATTTACGCCAGAATCTAAGCATAGGCCAAACATTTTTTCAGCTAGCTTAGAGTCAACTTGTTTATGAAAAGTTACCCATGAACCAAAAGATAGCTCTGAAATTTTTAAGCCAGAATTTCCAAGCTTTCTATATTGCATTTTCTAAAGCTTTTTAAATAGCAAAGTCATCCTATCACTTTCTCCAATGTCGATATATTTTTCTTTATCGACATCTTTAAGCCTAAGGTTCGGTGGAAGAGTCCAGACCCCTTTTGGATGATCTTTAGTATCTTTGGTATTTGCATTAATTTCTGAGCTTGCAACTAAAGTGAAGCCGTGTTTCTTTGCAACCATAATTGCATGTTCTTCTGTTACGTAGCCGCTTTTTTTCATTGCATCCATTGAAGTGCCTGAATTAGCTCTGTGTTCAACAACACCAAATATGCCTCCAGGCTTCAGTGCTTTGTAGCTATTAGCAAAAATAAGATCCATCTGTGGACCCAGCCAGTTATGCAGATTTCTAAATGTAAGGACTGCATCCACACTTCCTTCGCTAGCAAGTTCTGAACTCAGATCAACTATATAAACATTGTCATACATTGGTTTTTCTGCGATTTTCTTTTCGTATGCTGCCCTGCTATTTTTAAAATAAGCTCTATCTGAGTTTTTATCAAAATGTGCCGCTATGAGAAGTCCAGGCTCATGCAGATAGTTGGCAAGAATTTCAGTGTACCAACCTCCTCCGGGTGACAGTTCGACAACCTTCATGTCAGGTTTAATTTCAAAAAAGGTTAAGGTCTCATAGGGGTTTCTATAGCTATCTCTTAAGACATAACTAGGAGTTCTTTCTTTGCTGGATATTGCGGTTTTTAAGTCATGCGCATATCCAGATGAGCTAAAACAAAAAATAGTTACAATTGTTAATAATCTTATATATTTATTCATGACTCCATTCTAAACCCAGTCCTATAATATTAACAATATAATAAAAAATTAAATGTAACCTTTACTTCTCATATGTATAATGATAAGTTTGCGTTACATTAATTTGGAGAACTTAAATGATTGACGATTTAGCACATGTTATGGGTGTTTTAACTGGATGGGTTGCTGTCTTGATGCCTGTACTTTTATTTTGGGTTATTTTTCATTTCAAAACAAAAGAAGAAATAAAAAAATATGACTCTATTTTGGAAATTGCTGAAGCAGTTGAAAAATTTGAAAAAAAATAGGAGAAAGTGATGAATCCAGAAATAGTAATACCCGCACTGGGAATGATAACAGGAATAATACTTCCGTTAGGAGTCTTTGTTTGGTTATATTTAGAAAGCAAAGATAAAAACAAAACAATTTTAGAGATATCTAAAAATATAGACGATCCTTCAAAGCTTCAGGGTTTAATAAACCTGTTAGATGAAAGAAAAAAAGAACCAATAGACTATAGAAGAAGTGGTGTTGTAACGCTATTTGTTGGTATTGGTCTCTTTCTTTTTGGTATTTTCTTTTTAGGAAATATCTTAAAGGGTGTTGGAGCGCTAGTGGCCGCTATTGGTATTGGCCAAATTATTGCTGGTTATCTATATCCAAATACAAGTGAAGAAATTACAAATATAGTAGATGAATTCGAAAAAAATGACGTACTTTAAAAGATTTTCTAAAGGTGCTTACAAAAAGTATAAGAATGGGTAAAAATCATCAAAATCTTCTAAATAATCTTGAAGAGTTAAGAAAAGCATCCAATCTAACCCAGCAAGACCTATCTGAGAGTGCCGGGGTTTCAAGAAAAAGCATCAATGCAATAGAAAATGGAATCTATGTACCCTCTACTGTTCTTGCGTTAAAGATTGCAAAAACACTAAAGTGTAAGGTTGAAGATATATTTAAACTGCCATAAAGCTCTTTAATAAACATAAGCAGCCTTGGAGTAATTTGAATGAAAAAAAATGATAAAGATATTAATTCAACCAATTCTGGTATTTGGATTGGGGTTGGGACTGCTATTGGTGTAGCGGTTTTTGTTATAACTAGAGATCCTGTGTGGATTGGAGTTGGTGTAGCGATTGGTGCTGCGCTAGATTGGACTTATAGGAAATAGCGATAAAATTTAAGCTTTACAAACAGGAAGCAAATTCGGCAATAGATAAAAACTTTTCTCAGAATGCGAGTCTAAATTATCTAGCATGTCGATGGTTAAATTAAATTGTTTATCAAAAGAGCTTGGCTCATAAACCTCCACATCATCAAAAACCTCTCTGTATCTATCGAAATAGTCTATGCCCGTTTCTCGTATTATCCTTTTGTTGAGAGGCCTCTCTTCAAAATCAATTGTTTTTTCATGAAGCATTGGTACGGGAAGAAATGCCAATCCCCCAGGTCTTAGAACCCTTTGTATTTCTCTTATAGCTTTTTTATCATTTCTTACGTATTCCAAAACATGAGATGCAAAAACGAGATCAAAGGATTTGTTTGGGTACGGTATCTCTTCTATGTCAAATTGATGGTCTACATCTTTTCGATAAAGATCAGATGAAATATAGCTTTTGAATCTCTTTTTAAAAAATTTTCTTAAGGAATTTTCTGGTGATATATGAAGAACGTCTGTTTCAGCAGCTTTTTTATCATCATATATTTTATCTATAACCAACCTGGCCAGCCTAGCCCTCTCTAATTCCCCGCATTTTGGACATTTAGCACGAAGTCGGTTGTTTTTGTCCATGAATGGTCCGTGGTATTTACATATGGGGCAGCTGAATTTGTCCTTAGATTTAAAATTAACTAGCTTAAATAGTGGCGCCCTAAGTCCTTTAAGAAAATATTCTACTTCTTTGAATTTTCCTTCGTTATAGCCGTCTCCTTTTCTTTTTCTTCCCATAATTTTAAGAATAATTATTTTTTAAATCCATTGATCATTTTCTGCTGTTAGCTCATTTTTTACATCACCAGTATTAATGACGCCTCTTGGTTCTACCAACATAATTTTTGCTTCTTTTTCAGCGAACGGTTTGTGCTTCTTTCCCTTAGGAACAACTATCATCTCACCTGCCTCGAGTTCAACAGTCTCATCTTCAAATTCAATGCCCATTTTACCTTCTAAGACAATAAAAACCTCATCGGTTTCCTCATGCGTATGCCAAATGAATTCATTCTCAATTTTAGCAAGCTTGAATTGATATTCATTCATTTCAGCAATGACTTTGGGTGACCATGTGTCATTAAATTTTTTAAATTTAGATAAGAGGTTTATTTTGTTCATTTGGTTTGCTTTATTCCACTGTAACGGAGTAAATGAACCTCGACTTTCATTCTCCGCTATTTCTGCGGAGAATAAAAGTGTTGAGGTTTGGTTGCATGAATAACTTAATAGTTTCTCTTATTTAACCAATAATCTGTCTATTGCGTCTTAATTGATTTTGTCTTTTCTTTTTTAGAAACCCTTTTATTTTTCTCTTTTGTTTCATAGACGAGATGTCTCTTGGGTTTGCTAATTTCCAATCAATTTGTTCTTGAGTTGGTAGAGGTTTGCTCTCAAGTTTTGCAATCCTCTTCTCTAACATATTTGCTCTTTCTTCGGTTAGGTCACCTGAATTAAGTCTCTCTGTGATTTTATTAATAACCGTTGCTCGATATTCTTTTACATCTTCAACAGTTTTAATATCTTTTCTTTTCATCTCAGAATCTGCATAAACACTAGAAGTAAAGAGTGTTGCAAATACTAGGGGTAGTAAATAATTTTTCATAAGTTTCTCCTGTTTAAAAATAATACTATATAGACACAATAAATAACCATTAAGTTTCATTTAAATCGCAACAAGTCATATCAACACCTTATGACTTCCGCTAACACAAAAAAATAGGTGAAATTTTTAGAGTGGTTTTTACCGGGGTTAATTTTTGGTAATTCATGAAACCCCCGCAGAATGCGGGATTAAAATGAAAGTTGTTTCAAACTTACTCGACCGTAACAAAGTGTTTTCGAACAGAGAATAAGATTTTCATCATTTTTGAACTTTTTATGAAAGGTTTTATAAAACTTAATATATTTCTTTTCCATTTGGTTTGGTTATTTATTAAATGATGCGTCAGGTTCTCCCTTAAGGCAATTAATGATATATGGATATGAGTCAGTTATGTAATATCCATACTCTCCTTTATAGTCCATTCCATTACACTCATCTAAATCACCGGAATCAGTCCACTCCCAATCTTCTTCATAGAGTCCTGTGTAGTCTCCACCAGGATTTGTATCAGTTCTTTCACCTCGACTGCCTTGTTTAACAGTATAACCAGACAATGCTTTTCGATAGTTGCCAGTTTGTTCGTCCAAAATATAAGAACCATAAATTGGGAAACCATCTGCGGCAAAACCAATTACTGGTGAACCATCTCCTGAGGGTGAGTCGTCAAACATAGCATTTGGATTTCCATGATAATGATAAGTTCCATCGGGTTGAACGTGGGCATTATGTATGTCTGCACCAAATTTTGTTGAATACTCAAGAGGTATTAGCATCCATTCATCATTTGGACTGCAACCTGCTTCAGTGTTTCCATCGGCATCTGCTCTTGATTCAGATGGTTTATAGCAACCAGCACTCCTAACATCTACTACCACTCCATTTAACATGACTGCATCCCATGCTTGACCATTAATTTGACTAATTTCTGCTGCCATTTGAGGGTCTCTTTTAACACTAAACACTCTATCTATCTCAGCAACATTGGTTCTAAAGTTTGCACTAGAATCATTAAAATCATGGTTCGGAATGTTGTCACTTGATAAATTGCAATAGGTATCAAAAACTTCAACATCTACGTAACCTTCAAAATCAATAACTCTAGTTAAATCTCTAACATTAGAACCATAATTATCTGCATAATTTGCGCAATCAGAGGTTCTATTTAAAAAAATCTCATCAGTAATATTAATTCTATTCAT
>ENA-OUOG01000544-OUOG01000544.1-marine-metagenome-genome-assembly--contig:-NODE-544-length-49387-cov-6.505901_pt1 | contig 49387 bp, 38 predicted proteins | sample MGYA00248635_ERZ508505 | MGnify/ENA primary metagenome ERZ508505 (study PRJEB26176, sample SAMN06267871) | marine metagenome | isolation source: Saanich Inlet, British Columbia, Canada | place: Pacific...
ACGGCGGTAGAGGTTTCTATTAATTAATACAAATCGGGCGGACGTTCGCGAACGTCTGAAAAAAAACGTCACCGCTTCCCGTCCGCATCATCGGTTTTCCCCCGCACGAAGCCCTTCAGATCGAGCGCCGCCGAGTCGAGACCCGCCTGCTTGAGCAGCTCCGTGGTCTCCATCCCGTTCGCCACGTCCCGGATGCGCTGCGCGATCTGCTCGACGTTCATCTTGTGGCAGTTGAACTGGTCTTTGAACCCGTTGACGTACTCCACCGCCACCACGGGAGGGGCGTCGTCCGATCGGACCCGGTGCTCCAGCACGCACTCGGGGTTCGACTCCCGGGCCGCCTGGCAACGCTTGAGGAACTCGCGGACCGCCGCGCTGCGTTGGTCGCTCGCCGCGAACTGAATGCGGACCCTCGTCAGCTGACGAAGAGGCATCCCGCCGGCCGGGTCGTCTCGGCGCGCGCGGATCGACTGATGGGCGCGAGAGCGGACCCGAAAACAAAAGGTTTTGGCGTGCCGTCTCGTCCATCAGTGTCGTGATTTTCGGTCAGTGTGTCGTCGCTGGCGCATTCCTCGGCGCGCCGGCGCAGGCCCCGACGTAGGACAAGCATGTCGTGACGGATGGCGACCGTCGCGTCGCCCTTACGTCAGTTCTACGAGTGGTCCACGCGCGACTCCGGCCGCGCGGTGGCGCTTTCATGGCACCCGGCGCCTCCACAACCGGTCAGGCGGTGGTCGTACCGCCGCCTGTGGCTCGCGGCTGTCGGAGCGGCTGCGAAACTTCGCTCGCGCGGTGCGGTCCCGTCGGACTCGGGGCGCGCCTCCTCGGGCACCATCGGGGTCGCGGTCGACGAGGGCGTGGAGCTGGTCGTCGCGTTTCTCGCCGTCGCCCTCGCGGGCGCGGCGATCGTCCCCTTCTCCGGGAGCGACCCGCCGGCGCGCATCGCGTCCATCTTACGCGATGCGGATTGCCGCGCCGTCGTCGTGGACTCGCGCCGCGACCGCGCCGCGACGGCGCGCGTCGAGGAGGCTGCGCGGCAGAGCGGGCGCGCGCTGACGCTCGTCGAAGCGGACGAGCTCGTCCGTCAGCTGTCAGCGGAAGGCGGGATCGAAACCGACGAGGACCGAGGGCCTGCTCATGGCGAGAGCGACGAGACGTCAGAAGTCGTCGACTCGGTCGACGCGTCAAACGCCTCCTTTTTTTTTGACGACGCCGACGCGAACGCGAACGCGTGGGACCCGGACCCGGACCCGGACCCGCGTCGCGTCTCGCACGTCGCGTTCACGAGCGGAAGCGCGGGGAAACCGCGCGGGTGCGTCTGCACGCACGAGAGCCTCGCGCACTACTGCCACGGGAAAAACACCACGATGGGCGTGCGTCCAGACTCGACCGTGCTCCTCGCGTCCGCGCACACGTTCGATCCGTGCCTGGGGGACGTTTTCGCGACGCTCGCCGCCGGAGCGACGCTCGCGCTCGCGCCGCGCGCGCGACTGGCGGAGAGCCTGGGTTCGTGTCTTTTCGAGTCACACGCCACGCACGCGCTCACCACGCCCACGATGCTGGGAAGCGTCTGTGCGGACCAAATCAAACGCATCGGCGCCGATCGCACACTCGAGGTGCTCGCGCTCGGAGGCGAGCCCATGTCCCAAACGCTCGCAAACAAATGGCTGCCGAACGTGAAGTGCCTGGCCAACGCGTACGGACTCACCGAGTGCGGCGTGTACCAGACATTTTCGCGCGTGGAACACGTTTGGGACGCGGACCGAATCGGGGATCCGATCGGCCCGGGGTGCCGCCTGCTCGTGGCGGAGCTTCGCGACGGCGGGGACGGGGACGGGGACGCCGAATTCGGCGCCGCGGACGCCGCGGACGCCGCGGCGCTTCTGCAAGCGCTCGCGCCCGTCCACCGGCTCCGTTCGGACGAGAAAGAGCGTCTCCTCGAGCTGTGGATCGCGGGGCCGCAGGTTGGTATCGGGTACGCGCGTGACGCGGCGGCGACGGCGCGTCGGTTCTTCGTCGACGCCCGGACGAACGAGCGCTTCTTCCGGACCGGCGACCTCGTGCGGGTCGAGGACGCGCCGGAGTCCTCCGCGGCGGAGAAGAAAAAAATTTGCTTGCGTTTCGCGGGGCGTCGCGAGGCGCGCGAATTCAAGCTGAACGGCCGAAGGGTGGACGCGCGCGAGATCGAAAAAGCTGTGCTCTCCTCCGGCCTCGTGTCTTCGTGCGCGTGCTTGGTTTCCGAGTCGGACGCCGGCGACGGCGTCCTGACGGCGCACGTCGTGCTTCGCGAGGACGACCCGAACGCGGAAACCGATCCGCGGTCGAAGGACGGAAACCGGGCCTCGCGCGAGGACTTCCCCGACTCGGCGTCGACGCGTCGTTTGGACGACTGCGCGCGCGTCGCGCTGGAGACGCACGCCGGGTGCCACCTGCCACCCGCCACATGCCCCCGGCGCTTCGTGGCGTGGTCGGCGTTCCCGAAAACGGCGAGCGGGAAACTCGACCGCGCGCGGCTGGCGCGCGCGAGCGCGCGGATGGCGCCTGTATGGGCGTCGAGTCAGACCCTCGACGCCGAAGACGTTTATTTGCGTCGCGAAAAAAAACCGGCTCCGGGGACGACCGCGCGTCTGGTCGCGGACGTCTGGGGCGAGACGCTGGGCATAGACTCCTGTTCGATCGGCTTTGAGGACGATTTCGGTGCGCTCGGAGGGAACTCCGTCTCCGCGCTCCGCGCCTCGCGGATGCTCCGCGCGCGCCTCGCCGAAGTTCGCGCCGCGGAGACGCGCGACTTTTTCCTTTCCGACGAAAAAAGCAAAGCCCGCGCGCGCGGCGGGTTCGAAACAGACTTTCCGGACGCGGGTATGGGCCCGGGTCTGCGCGAGGGCGAAGCCGCCGCGTTATTCCGCGAGGAGGAGGACCGCGCGTGCGCGTTCGACGCCGTCGCGGGGCCGCTCTCCCCGGCGGAGCTCCTACGGCGACCGACGCTCGCCGCGTACGCGTCGTTCCTGGACGCCGGCGGGCTCGGTGTTTTCGGCGACAAAAACGCGCCGGGAGACGAAACCTTCACCTCCGACGGTTTCTTTCCCGGCGGCGCGCGCAGTCGCGAGCTCGCGGCGCTGTTCCAGGCGTGCGCGGCCGGGCGCGCCGACGTCGCGCGCGCGCTCCTGCGCGCCGGGGTGGACCCGAACCCGGCCTGGGCGCGCGACGGGTTCGCGCCTCTGCACGTCGCCGCGGCGGGCGGCGCGAGCGAGGAAAACAAAATCGCCGTCGTGGAGGCGCTCCTCGGCGCCGGCGCGGACGCGCGCGCGCTTACGGCGGCGGGCACGAGCGCCGCGCACCTCGCCGCGGCTCGAGGCGAAAGAGCTCTGCTTGAGGTTCTGCTCGTGCGCGGCTGCGACCCGGCCTATGCGGACGCGGACAAGCAGACCGTCGCGCACCTCGCGGCGCGGCGCGGCGCGTTTGGCGCGGCGGAGACGGCGGCGCTGGCGTGCGCGCCGCTGCGCACGGCGCGCGGGGGGCTCGAGTCGTGGGACGCGTGGCGCCGCACTCCCGCGGACTGGGCGTTGGCGAACGGCGCGTCCGACGCGTTGCTCGCGCTGCGGGACGGCGGCGCGCGCGTGCGCGAGCTCGCCTCGCGCGTCGCCTCGGCGGCGGCGGCGACGCGAGCGAAAGCTTTCGCTAAAAACGTCAGCGACTGGAAGACGGCGAAGGAGACGAGCGTCTTGGCGACGCTCGTCGCGGAGATGCGACGCTTCCCCGTGTTCGACGTCTCCGACGCGACGCTTCGCGACGCGAACGCTCTCGAGTCTCTCGAGTCAGAAATCTCCGCGGCGGGTCGGGCGGCCGCGACGCTGAAGGCGCTCGTGTGCGCCAACGCGCACAACCGAGACACCGCGCGCGCGCTCGGCGCGACGGCGCCGCTCGTCGCGATGGTCGCCTCCGTCGCGTCTTCGCCTTTTTTTGTAAGTGAAAAGGGCGATCCGCGCGTTTACGAAAAGGCTTTTAGCGCTTTGCACGAGGCGAGGGTTCGAGTCGCGATCGACGCCGCGGGGGCGCTGCGCAACCTCGCGTACGCCAACCCCGCCAACCGCGCGGCGGCCATCGCGGCGGGCGCGGCGGAGGCGCTGGAAGCCGCGTCGCGCGCGTGCGGCGCGTCGCTCGCCTCGGCGGCGCCGGACGGGCCGCGAAGGCGACTCGCCTTCGTCTCGGCGAGCGCGCTGGCGAACCTAAAAACATGACTCTATGTCCACGGACGCGAGGAGAGGTGATCACGAAAACGTCACGTTTCGCGTCGTTCACGGCGACGTCGATGTGGATGGTGCGTTTTGTCGCGGCGCGCGAATTACGTGTAGTCTACAAAAGCGTTTACTGTACATACAACGACGACGACAAACGGCGCCGTCTCCGACGAGGGCGGCGCGTTCGCGAACCTAAAAAGCGTCACGGCTTCTTCGCCTTGGTTTCTTTTTCGGCGAAGTAGTAGTTCATGTCCGCCATCACGCCCTCGGCGAACCACCCGCTCGGGACCCACGTCGTGTCGTACGGGTCGTACCACGACAAGCGCGGCTTCACGCGTTTCTTTTCGTCAATCACCAGGACGCTCCGGATGAACTCGTTGTCGCGCGCCCACCGCGCGACGGGCAACGCGTGCGGGATCGTGGGAACGAACAGCTCGGATGTTTTCTTCGCGTCCGCGGGCTCGTACCGCGACTGCTGCTCGGCGATCGCGTCCAAAGCGGGACCGAACGCCTCACCGATTCGAGTCGCGACGCCGCCGAGCGGCATCTCGTCGCTGTGGAGGGTCTGATATTCGGGAAACGCGAGGGGAGGGGTTGTTAAATAACGTACGTCAGATTTCCTGAAAGAAGCACGCGACGAGCGCGTGTCTTCGCGCCACGAAGCCCGGGGGCGAGACGTACCTGGAAGGAAAGAAACGACGAGGAAGGCGTCGTCCCCGAGAAGGCTCGAGTCTGCGTGTTCAGCGCGTAGCATGCCTGCGAGAAGGGGGTAGGGAAAAAGCGTGAGATAAAGTTACCATTTCCCGCGTTCCGCGCTTTTCCCTCGACCCCACCAACCGCGCAACCCGGGAACTTCGACATCGAGGCACGCACCGGAACTTTCGCGTGGGCCATGCATGATGCCCAGCGTTGCGTCGACGCCACGAGATGTCCTCGCATCGTGTCAACGCGCAAGGGGAGAGTGAACCCTCGTGCGGTTCGGTTGCGCTTTTCGTGAAATGTCGCGTCAGCAATTGGGTCGAGACACGTCAGAATCGTGTCGTGAGACGCGCGGACGACTCGAAAAACATGGTCTAAAGTCTCCGGTGCCTAAGATTTTTTTCCAGATCGCGGGAATCTAAACGCTTTTGACGAAACTTAAATTTTAATCGGAACGCCCATTAAAAGCACCCAAAATGCTCCTAAAAAATGGTGTACTTCGGCCTCATCACAGAGAGCGCAAAAGATAAAAACCGCAAGGTTTCTCGCGCAAGGCCCAAGTGGCCGCGGGGTCGAACGGGGATTGCGAGGAGTCGCCTTTTGTTCGTTCGCCGCGGATTTGGCACTTCCCGCGGAGCGGCGTGGAGGTCGTGGTCTGGCGGACGGATCATCCAGCATGGCTTGGCGCGCTTTCGTGAGGCTTCCCAGGCAGACCGCGCTCGCCCGTTGTCGCCCGGCCGCGCGACCCGGCGACGAGGGCGACCCTCTGCGCTTGCTGGCGACGGGGGCGGTGTCGCTCCTCGGGGTGGGCGGATGGGTGTTTTCTCGCGAGCGCGAACCCGCGTACGCGCAGGCGTCGATCCACTCGGTTCCTGAGGCGCTCGGGCGCCCCCCGGGGCCGGCTTCGGTGTTCGAGGCGGACGGCGCGGGGTTCTCGTTCCTGTCCCCCGAGTACAGGCGCAACGTGTTCTTCGTGTACGAGAAACGGTTGAGGGAACACTCCCCGCCGGAGAAGGTGTTTGAGTATTTTTCATCCATCAAGAGCGCGGATGGGACGTTCATGACCTCGCTGGATCTCATGCGCGCGGCTGTGCCGGTGTTCCAGCCGGCGGACTCGAAGCACATCCGAAGCGGCTCGCTGGGAGGCGAGAAGAAGGACGACGAAGACGAACACGCCTCCGGCGTGAGCTCCGACTTCTTCCAGATGTTCGACACCGACGGCGACGGGCTGATCTCGTTCCCCGAGTACCTCTTCTTCGTCACGCTGCTCTCGCTCACGGACGAGAAGTGCAAAGCGACGTTCCGCGAGTTCGACGTGGACAAAGGGGGGTCGTTGTGCCGCGAGGAGTTCCTGCAGATGATGAAGCACATGCGGCTGTCCACGACGAAGGGACGCGCGTCGGGGTACAGAACCGGTCTGAAGACGGTGACCGACGTGGACGACTTGTCCGGCGGGCTGGTGCACCACCTCTTCGGGGACGGCCGCCGCGAACACAAGCTGAGCCTGAAGGCGTTCGAGGCGTTCTTGACGAAGCTCAGGACGGAGATCGACTCGCTCGAGTTCGAGCACTACGACTTCAAACGGCAGGGCTCGATCAGCGCGGAGGATTTCGGGTACAGCGTCGTGGCGGGCGCGAGCGTCCGGCAGTTGCAGCACTTCATCGACCGCGCCGCGAAGCTCTCGAGCAGCGAGGTGGGTCGATCCGGACGAAGGATCACGAAGGCGCAGTACATGTCGTTTTGCCAGCTCCTGAAACACGGCAACTCGCGGTTCGAGAATAAAATCAAGGAGCGCGTGGGCAAAGGCGGTCGCCTGACGCGCGACGTGTTTTTGCAACTCGCCAAGGAGTGCGGCGCGCGGCTGAGCGAGACGATGATCGACGTCGTGTTTTTCGTGTTCGACGTGGACGGGGACGGCGAGCTCTCCCCGGCGGAGTTCCTGGACGTGGTGTCTAGATTTCAATAGCAGGGCCATGTGGTATCATACACACAAACGCGCGCGGCGCGCGCTCTACGGTGACGCGAATAAATACAAAGTGTCACTTTTCGGTGGCGATCTTCACCACGAGACACGCCTTCGCGTTTTTGCCCTTCCCGATGTACCTGCCCGCCTCGTTGTACAGGGGCACCACCCTGACGCCCGGCCGCAACATGCTCACGGGGCAGCTGTACTGCGCGAGGAAGTCGTCTTGGCTGACGGTGTCTTTGTCGTACACCGTGAAGAGCAACACCGCGAGCTCGGGCTCCGTCACCGGGAAGTCGAACGTCTCGTTGAAGTACGGCTGCGCCTTGGGCCCCACGCGCTGGTCCGTGAACGTGCCCGTGGTGCACGTCTTCGCGTCCGACACGGTTCCGGTCACGGAGACCTTGACGTACGTGTCCGGCGCGCCCACCAGCTCCGCGTCCTTGAAGTTGTCCCACCCGGAGCCGGCGACGACGGTCACGGACCACGTCCGCCGCGGCGACGACGGCGCGCCGCGCAGAGCCGGGTCCAACAGATACTTCGGCTTGCGCACGAACCCGGCGTTCCCGTTGGCGATGAACTTCCCGCGGTTGATCCACATCGGCTTGTCGTTCGCCTGGAAGTTCAGCGCGACCATCTGCGCGCCCACGGACCACGCCGGGGAGGGGTCGTAGTTGTCGGACATGAACCTGTGCCCCGCGGGGTAACACCGCAACAAGTGCTTCTCCGTGAACGCCGTCACGACGGGCTTCTCCGTCTTCTTCACGCGGCTGAGCAGTTTCGCCTCTCCCCAAGAACACGAAAACAGCTTTTCGCCGGACATGGCTTCCTCGAAGGTCTTGAACTTGGCGTTCTCGACGGTCACGAGAGACTTCAGGCGCGTCGCGGCGTCCGTCTCGGGCTCGTCGGCGGCGTCGGCGGTATCAGGCTCGTCGTCGCCTTCCTCGTCGTCGTCGTCGTCCGGGATCTCCTCCTCCGCCGCGGGGGTCTCGCTCGACGCGCCCGCGCCCTTCTTCTTGTCCTGCTTGTGCTTCAGCTTGTCGCGAATGATCACGCGGCCGCGCAGGGAGGCCGGGGACGGCCAGGCCGCCATGTTCCCGCTCGCCGGGACGGCGAGCTTTTCGCCGAGCTCCTCCTTCAGGATGTCCGCCATCTCGGCGCGCTTCGCGACGCAGCAGTGGTTCTCCAGCGTGACGATGACGGGGTACTCCGAGACCGTGTGCGCGTCCGCCCCGATCGCGGCGATCGCGGACCGGAACGTGATGGGCTTCGTGCGCGTGCCGCCGTGCTTGATGATGGGGCCGTCCTTCCCGCCGTCGTAGCAGTCGAGCTCGATGACGCGGCACCCGTGCAACAGCGCGCGCTTGATGGCGTCGGTGGACGAGTTGGACAAGAGCTGGTCCCCGGAGAGGTAGGTGTTGTGCGAGCTGTTGATGAAGTAGTGCGACATGGGCTCGTGCATCGTGGACTCGTCAACCACGGACTTCCCCACCACGAAGTTGTCTCGGGCGAGCACGAACGCGTCGAACGCCGCGGTCACGTCGTATTCATCCTCCAGCTCGTCGGGAGGGAGTTCGTGCTGCGCGTCGCGGAAAAAGCGTTCCAGCGATTGCTTCGTGATGACGCGTGTCTGTTCGTCGAAGTACCCTTTGAACACCTCCCCGGCGACGTCAAACTTAGGGTGGAACACGCGAGACACGGTCTGGAAGAAATCGTCCGTCTGCGGCGGGGAACGAAGAGGGAAAGGCGTCAGTCCGATTTCCGGACGTCCGATTTGGTGTTGTTTGGTGTTGAATTCCGATGGCGGGTCGGGCGCGATCGACGCGCGGGCGCGCTCACGCACCTCTCGCTCGCGCATGCTGTCGAGGTGGAGGGATCCAGCACCCGAGGGGGTGGAGAGGCAGGGCCCCATCTTTCTTGGAATTCGCCGAACGTGCCGTCAGCAGTGAGGCGAGGCGATCGGCTTCGACTGACGGTACCATGATGACTGTCTGGAAGTCATAGACTCACAGTAGCGCGATCGGCGTGTCGCACACAAAAATTCTGGTCAAGAAAGACGTTCGTGCTATTCCGGCATTTCGACCGCGCAAGCTGTCCACCTTCGCGACGCGAAGATGACGCTCTCGCAAGAGGACATCACCGCGTGTAGAGAGGCGTTTGACAAGTTCGATAAGGATGGAAGCGGAACGGTACGTGGCGCGCGTTCGTCCCGCGACAGGTCCCAAGCCGCGCGGTGCGCGAGCCATTTTTGGTACCCGAAGTGCCCTCGCCCTCGCCTTCTCGACTCCGCGGCTGACCCCATCACGCTCCCCGCAGATTGACGCGTCCGAGCTCAAGGCGACCTTGAACGCGATGGGCCAGAACCCGACTGAGGAGGAGATCTTCCAGATGATCTCTCAGGTTGACGACGACAACAGCGGCGAGATCGAGTTTGCGGAGTTCATGAAAGTCATCGAGAACCAAAAAGCCTCCGCCGCCAAGGCGAGCGACGAGACGGACACCATCGAGGCGTTCGTGGCGCTGGGAGGCAACGCGGACAAAACAGGGGAAATCTCCACGGAAAAGCTGAGGGCCGTGGTGAAGGTGCGCGCGCGATAACCCGCCGCCGCGAACGACGCGTCTCTCACCCCGCGCGCGAAAACGGATCCTCTTCATCCGTCGCTCACTTCGCCGCCGTCTCTCCCCCGCAGGATTTCGGGCTCACCATCGACATCGACAAGTTGATTCGGGAGACGGACGCGGACGGGTCCGGGCAGGTGGATTACCCCGAGTTCAAGGCCATGATGGCGTGAAGGGCGACGGCGTAGCGGCGAGGCAGAGAAGCGCGCGAATGTTGTATTTTAGTCGAAAGATCCGTCTTCCCTATTAAACCGGTCTTCCTCCGCGAAACCCAAACAGACGCGTTTACTTCTTGGCGGGGGCGTCCATGGCAGCACCCGCGGCCAAACGCTCCTCGCGGCGCGCAATCTTGCGCTCGCGAGTCGCCTTGTTCTTGGTGCGGCGCGCCTCGAACTGGTCGGCGATGGACTTCTCGCGAGCCTTCTCCGCCTTGGTCCTGTGGATCGCCTCCATGAGCACGCGCTTGTTCTTGAACACGTTACCCTTGCACTTCAGGTACATCTCGTGGTACATGTGCTTGTCAATCTTCTTCGCCTCGCGGTACTTCTTCAGCAGGCGGCGGAGCACGCGGTGGCGGCGGAGCCAGAGCACCTTGGTGGGCAGGCGCGCCTCGCGCGTACCTCTGCGCTTACCGTAGCCGGTGTGGCGACCCTTCTGCTTCGCCGCGAGGTTGCGCAGGGTGCGCGCGCGCGAGTGGATCTTCTGGGGCTTGCGGATGACGAAACCGTCCTTCACGAGCTTGCGGATGTTCTGGCGCGAGTTGGCCATGCTGATCTCGCTGATCTGTGGGTTCGAAACGAAGAGCGCGGGGAGGGACGAGCGCCGTGAGTCTCGGAGCGAAGGCCTCTGGAGAAGCGGATGATGGAAGAGGAAAAGAAAAACACGCGGACCGCGCGCGGTTCAAGCGCGCGAGCCCGTCGTCGCGGAGGCGCGGTCCTCCGTCCACGCGCGCCGAGCGCGTCCACGCTCGTTCGAGGATGAAACACAGGCGCGCTCGGCGCGGTGCGGACGTCGCCACGTCGCCGCGGGACGGGGAACCGGCGCGGCGAGGAGGACATTCGCGCGCCTCAAAACCCTAGTTTGGATTTGGCGGGTGCGCCGGAACCGGGCGACCACGCGCGCGGCGAGTCAACGTACCTCATTGGGATCACACCAAATCTTGCGCTGCCCGCATCGGAGCACGCTGGCGGCGAGCCGCTTCTGGAGCTTGAGGCTAACCATGCTGCTTGCGCACGGGAGAAGAGGCGGAGCCGCGAGATGGCGCGGTGCTCTTATTCCGCTGGGTTTCCCGAGAATTTTTTCGTTCGCGTTCACGTTCGGACTGCGAATGAGCGAATCCTCGCTGGTATCGAACGCGACCTTTTCTCCCGCGTTCGAAATCAATCGAGTCCCCAGATCTTCGGCCATTCCCCCCTGCACCCCGTGCAGGTCGCCCACCGCCACCATGACCGATTCGGAAGAGAAGAAGAAGAAAGCCGCGCCTCCCGCCCAGCCGGAGCCCCCCAAGCTGAAGCCGAAGATGTTCATCGCCCCGCTGCTCCTGCTGGGAAGCAAAAAGCTGGGCATCGACTATTCGGATCCCGCGACCCTGACGAACGTGCGCATGGCGTTCGCGCTGGCGATGGCGCTGTGCGTCTCCTCGTGCGCGTTGATGTACGCCATCGTGAACCGGAAGAAGAAGAAGCTCACGGAGGACAAGGTGGAGGTCACCACGAAGGACCCGATGGACGGCGGGAAGGAGAAGACGGAGACCCTGACGCATTTCGAACACGACGTGCGGGAGGTGGGCAAGGCGTTCACCAACCAGATCTTCGGGTTCGGCGTGGTCGGAGCGATGCACGTGTACATGAAGGTCAACCCCCCTCTGCTGCTGCAGACGGTGATGCTCCCGATGAACCTCATCGAGATGCCCGTGTTCCAGTGCACGCTGCTCGGCAGAAAAGCCGAGGGCAAACTCGCGCGCCCGTGGAAACCGGAGGAGAAGCCCAACCCGTTCAGCGAGATGGCCAAGGCGTTTAACCCCCCGGAGGAGGGAGAGTCGAAGGCCGCGAAGAAGGAGGGGAAGAAGAAGAAGTGAGTCGTTCGACAGGAGACACGTTTTTTCACGGGCGTTTTTCAGAGCGAGAGTAGCCGGACGCGCGGCGACGGAGGTTGACCACGAGAAACGAGCATCTTTGGCTCTTTCCTTTTCTGCGCGCGCAGCGCCGCACCGGAAAAAAATCTCCTCGTACGAGCATTTAGTCGGAATCGTCTTTTTCACTTTTTTTTTTTAGTTTCACTTTTTTCAAGACTGATTGCAAACCCCTTCTCGACCACGATATAGAATATAGAATGCCGCTTCGACCGTCGTGTGGCATAGATTTAGCGCTCGCGCACGCGTGCAGCAATAGTCACCATGATCGAAGAGTCGGGCGTCTCCGACCCAGGACTCGGCACCGCCGGCTCGAAGATCTTCGTCGGAGGTCTCGACCGGAGCGTCGACGAAGGTACGACCCCGCCGCGCGCGCGGTCTCCTTTTTCCGGAGAGATCCGAGCACCGATCGTCGGTTTCTCGCTAACGAGATGGACCCCGAGCGCACGCGCGGCGTCCCGCGTCCGCACGCGCGCCTCGCCGGTCGCGTCCGCTCGCCTCTCTCCGCCCCCCGCGTGCGCCCTGGCTGACCCTTCCTCCCCCCCCTCCCCCTTCGTAGGCGTCGTTCGCAACTTCTTCTCGCAGTTCGGCCCGGTCGTCGAGGTGCTGGTGATGCGCGACCCGCACAACCACCAGTCGCGCGGGTTCGGATTCATCACGTTTCAGCGCGAGGACAGCGCGGGCGTCGTGTTGCAGAACCGGTACCACGACATGCTCGGCAAGCGCGTCGAGGTCAAGTCCGCGGTCCCCAGAGGCCAGGCGCCTCCCCCCCAGCGCGGGCCCCCGCGCTCGTCGCAGGGCTACGGCTACGGCCAACCGAGAGGCGGGCACGGCCCCGGCGGCGGCGGCGGGTACGGGTACGGCGGCGGCTACGGCGGCGCGCCCGGATACGCCGCGCAAAACGACAACCCCTGGGGTTCGAACCCGGGGTTCAACGGCGGCGGCCCCGGCGGCCCCGGCGGCAACCCTAACGGCCGCCCCGGCATGTCCGCCGGCGGGTACGGCGGCGACAAGCTCGGCGGCGCCGGCGGCGCCGGCGACGCCGCGCACGGCTGGACCGAGCACACCGCCCCCGAGGGGTACGTGTATTACTACAACGCGCGATCCGGGGTGAGCCAGTGGGAACGGCCGATGGAGCTGGATTTCCCCATGTCCTCGAACTAGACCTAGTCGGGCGTAGTCGTTCGGCGTAGTCGGGGCGTAGTCGGGGAGTGGGAAGGAGTCCGTACCACCCGTGAACCCGAAAAGTAGCCGCCCAAAGAGTAGGCAACTGTAGCTAGCAGCGAGACGAGAGCGCGGAACGAAACGCGCTCTCGAGATAAACGACACGCCGCGGCGGCGCGCGGGTAACGCGTAGACCAGTCAAGTAGCGAGCATAGGCGAGGCTCGCGCGCCGCCGCGGACGATGGTAGTTGTTAGTCAATCTTTCGTACGTTTTAAGCAAGAAAATGTGATCAAACACACTCGGCGCGGCGCGGCGTGGCGTTTAAACACGCGCGAGCGTCCTGGAACGCGCGCGGCGAACGTTGTTTACGAGTAGAATTGAACGAAATTCACCCCGCGGCCGCGGCGGTTCGCCGCGCCAGTCTGCGGCACGCCCAAGCGAAGCGCTTCGCGGGAAACGAACGCGCGCGCCCGCCGCGTTCTCTTCGTCGACGCGCGCGTCGAGCCCACGTTTCGTTCGCGAACGCACGCGGACGATGGCGAGATACGAGCAGCTCGTCGCTGACGACGAGATCGCAGCTCGTGACGCGGCGCACGTCGACATCGTCGCTCAGCAGGAGCGGGCGAAGAAGCGTAAACTCTTCAGAGAGAAGATCGAACGACTTCTGTGGGTGTTGGTGTCTGCTTTCCTGGTGTGGTTCGGGGACGGCACCAGTAACCTGGGGCAGATCATGCTCCAGCGAGCCGACGACACGAGGTGCGCGTCTTAACATCTCGATCGGCACGAATTGAGACAGCTGGAGCTTTTCGGCATCGTCGGCGTCGCCCCGTTTGTCCGTGAACGGCCCGCCGCCGCCGCCGCCGCCGCCGCCGCCGCCGCCGCCGCCGCTGACCCTCCCCTTTCACAAACGCTCGTCTCGCAGGCTCTGGTTCATCGTCGCGTTCGGGTCGTTGACCGTGAACATTTGCGTGCTCGTGTACTTGATCGCGCGCCACAACTTCCACAGGAGGGGCTCGAAGTGGGAAACGGAAGCTGCGTGGACGCTTCCCGTGTCGTCGCTCTTCGGCATCGCGTCGTTTTGCGGGTTTGGCGTGTTGCTCTGGCCCATCTATGGCTGGGGAACGCCCATCGTCGAGGCGGTGCTGTGCATGGGGTTCCTGATGTTCACGTACTTCATGCCGAGCACGAGCACGCTGGCGCACAAGCGCGACTGACGGAAAAAGCGACGCCGACGCGGGACGCTCCGCGCGCGGCGCGGAGGAGCGCGTCGTGCATCAGCGCTCCCGATGACTCGCAGCGCGGTGCGCGGAGAATCGGTTTCGTCTTCGAACGTCTGAAAAAATGTATTACATCATCACCACGTGAATTCCCCGTTGGCTTTGCCAAAGAGCACGTCCTTGTCGTTCAGAGTCATGACGCCTCCCTTCAGCGAACACTTCCACTTGTTCTTCGAGTGCGACACCTTATCGAACTGCGCGAGGATCAAGTTCCCGGTGCTCACGTCCACACCTTGCGCGCCGTGCAAGGCGTCGTCGTCGTCGCTGTCGGAACTCAAAGTCTCGCCCTTCTCCGCAGGGGCCGCCTCGGCGGCGGGGCCGGGTTTTCCGTCGCCGACGCCGTCGACTTTGTCATCCTTCGCCGCGGCGTCGCCGGCGGCGGGCTCGGAGGGTTTCGGGTCCTGCTTCTCCACCTCGGGCGCGGCGGTCGCGTCCGCGTCGTCCATCTCCCCCGCCTTTCGCTTGACGCCTTTCTGCTCCGCCGGCTCGGCCGGCTCGGCCGGCGGAACGCGCGGCGCCGCCTCTTCTCCCTCCTCCTTCTTGGGTTCCACGCGGTTCGCATCCAGAGCCCCGCTGCTCATCAGCTTGTGCTCCCAGAGCTGCGCGCCGAGAGAGGGAAACGAAGGTCAGGAACGTTCGGGGACGCGTCTCGAGCGCGCGGAGCGTGTGGGCGTCGACGTACCGTGGCCAGCGTCGCTAACGCTTTCTCATCGAGCTGCTCGGTGCTGAAGTCCGCCTGCGGAGGAGCGACGATTTCGGGGTCAGCGAGGGTTGCGCGAAATGGACGCGCGAGCGCGGGGAGAGGCTGATGAGACGCACCCTGACGCCGTCGACCACGTTTCTGATCACGTGGAGGTACACCGACGCGATGTCCATCGGCCCGGATGTCCCGACTCCGAGGACAGAGAACACAACCTGCGCCGTCGGATCTGAGGGGCGGGAAAGCGTCGCTCGAGAACCCTTTGAGTGCAGTGTGTACTTCCCTTTAATTTGGCGACTGATTTTATGAAAAAAGTCACCAACGCCGTGGAGACGGCACATCAACCATGCGAGGCCCCGCCCGTAGCGTCGGTCGGTCGTCGGGGGTATCGTCGCGCTGGCATGGCACATCGCTCGTGGTCAGTGCGCTTCTAGTGTTGCTCTTGGTGCCGGTCCAGTTCGCACACGCACAGCTGGTCGGTCGATACGTTCGGCTGATCCTGGACACGTCGTACCTCCATTTCTCTGAGATGATTGTTTGGAAACCAGGCGACCTTGACACGAACTTGGCGCTCCTAAAACCCGTCACCTCCAGTTACGAAGGGTGGGGTGGTACCTCCGCTGGTTTGGTGGATAACGATGTGAGCACGTATTGTCACACCAACAACGGGGGATGGGTGATGGTTGACCTGGGCGAGGAGAAGGAAATCGGAGGTATCTTTCTGTACTCGAGTACAGACTTGGGTCATTACGACCGAGCCATCGGATTATACGTCGAGATTCTGGACGCGTCGCAGAACGTGGTGCTCACCACGACAAGCATAACGGACGGGCAAAGGGGGGAAATGCTAGACTTTACGAGCGGTTTCACCGCTCCGAACGACACGAACCAATGGCGCGGTCTCGATCAAGAATACGCCGTGGGCGACGCGCTGGTTGGCTGGCAACAGTTCGTCGTCTACCCCAAATGCGACTGCTGCGAAGCGAGGATGAAAAACATTGGGCTAAACACGGGATCAAGCTGCGTAGACTAGCTAGTAGTAGAATGAATTGCCCGTGGTACTGTCGTATCGAGACGCGTCTCGCGCTCGAGGCTTTCGCGGCGCGCCACGCCAAATTTAGGGAAGTACGCGTACGACGGTTTTTGATGAAAAAAAAAAAGCTCACTTCACTGTCTGTCTACAAATGTAAGACTCGCGTCTCGTCCCCCTGGCTACTCCGCGTCGTCCTTCTTCTTGGGCTGCGCCCACGACGCGGTCATGCCCCCCGCGGTGGGCGCCGCCCACGAGCCGAGCGGTGCGGCGGCGCGGTAGCCCGCGTACTTCGCGGCGGCTCCGTACCCGGCGCCGGCGGGCGCCGGCGCGCGGCGCGCGTGCTCCTCCTGCGCCCTGGAGGCCTCCTGCTTCCTCTTCCTGGTCTGGAACTCGTGCGAGGGCTCATACTTGGGCAGGTCCCCGGGCTTGCACGGCAGGGGCTCCTCCCAGAAGTAGTCAGAGTCGAGCGCGTCGCGCGCGGTGACCCGCTTCTCGGGGTCCAGCGTCAGGAAGCGCTCCACCAGGTCGCGCGCGCTCGGCGGCGCGCGGCGGAACACCTCCTGCACGCGCCGCGGGTACGTTTTTTTGGTCGGCAGGATGGTCTTCGCCCAGGGGAGCGAGGCGATCCCCGGCCAGTCCTCCTCCGTGGGCGTGCCGCACAGCTTGAAGATCAAGTCCAGCTGCTCGGTCTCGGACTTGCCCTGCGCGAAACAGAAGAGGAAGAGGAGAGGAAGCGCGGTGAGTCGACGGCTTCGCGGGTCGGTTTGTTTGTCATCGCGCCGCGACTCGGAGGAAGGCTTCGCTGCGAAGGAACCCGAAAAGACGATCGCGTGTCGGGCGAGACGCGCACCTGCAGGATGGGCTTTCCCAGGAGCAGTTCCGCGAAGATGCACCCCGCGGACCACGTGTCCACGGCGGGGCCGTACGCCTGCGTGCCGAGAAGCAGCTCGGGCGGGCGGTACCAGAGCGTGATGACTCTGTTGGTCAGCGCGCGCGAGTTTTCGAGCGCGCACGAGCGCGCGAGCCCGAAGTCCGCGAGCTTCAGCACGCCGTTGTTGTCGATGAGCAGGTTCGCGCCCTTGATGTCGCGATGCAGGATGTTATTCAAGTGGCAGTAGTTCAAGCCGGTCAAGAGCTGTTGCATGTAGCATTTTATTTGAGGGATCGAGAATTTGATGCCCTCGCGTCCCGCGAGGCCGGTCAGGTCGTGATCCATGTACTCGAACACCATGTAGATGCTGCTCTTGTTCTTCGACGTCACGATCTCTTTCATGTTGATCACGTTGTCGTGATTCAACGACTTCAGGATCTTGATCTCGCGTATGGCGGTGATGGGAAAGCCCTCGCGTTCGCCCTCGAGCTTCACCTTCTTCAACGCGACGAGGCTGGAATCGTCTCGGCTGCGAGCCATGAACACCTCACCGTACGTTCCCTCACCGACTTGCTCGATCTTCTCGTACGCCTCCACCGACCGCGCGCTGTAAGACCGCATCGCTCCGATGCGTTCGAGGGGTTGCGGCACAGCCCCCCTTGAAGCGCCCACGCGCCCGCAGAAATATAAAGCACGCCTCAACCGGCTCTGTATTCACGAGCCCGCGGGTTTCGCGCCTCCGGTTTTTGCACTCGCGTCGGGCTCGGTGGGATCACTTCACGGGCGGCAGCCCACATGTCGTACATCCCCTTGAGGGACGATAACCTCCACACCAGAGAGGTGTGGGAGGGTAACCTCGATGAGGAACTAGCGATCATCCGTGGCATAATCGAGGACTACCCTTATGTGGCCATGGACACTGAATTTCCCGGGGTGGTGCGTCCCTCGATCCCAGTCGTATCCGACTCCGCGAACGGCTCAGGAGGACCTCGCTGACCCAGATACCCCGCGCGCTCCTCACCACGACTCCGCAGGTGGCACGACCAGTGGGGAACTACAAGCTCCAGTCTGAATTTCAGTACCAGAGCCTGAGGTACGCGTCGCCCCCCCGGTTTCCCGGTTTCTTCCCGCCCTCGCCGAGATCGCGCGCTGACGTTTTGCCCGAAATTCCGACTCACCGCAGGTGCAACGTGGACATGCTGAAGCTCATTCAGCTGGGTTTGACGCTGACGGACGGGGAGGGCAACTTGCCCATGATCGGGAACCACTACTGCATGTGGCAGTTCAACTTCCGGGAGTTCAGCCTGAAGGAAGACATGTACGCGCAGGACTCCATCGCGTTGCTGAAACAATCCGGGATCGACTTCAAGGCGCACGAGGAGCGGGGGATCGACGTCCACCGCTTCGGTGAGCTGCTGATGGTCAGCGGCGTGGTGCTGAGCTCCAAGGTGAAGTGGGTCACCTTCCACAGCGGGTACGATTTCGGGTACCTGGTGAAGCTCTTGACGTGCCGGCCCCTGCCCGCGACGGAGGCGGAGTTTTTCCACATCCTCGGGCTGTATTTTCCAAACGTGTACGACATGAAGTACATGATGAAATTCAAGGACGGGTACCACGGCGGGCTGAGCAAGCTCGCCGAGCAGCTGGACGTCGTGCGCATCGGCCCGCAGCACCAGGCGGGGAGCGATAGTCTGCTCACGGCATGCACGTTTTTCAAACTCACGCAGACGCACTTCTCCGGAGAGCGCGACTTGCAAAAGTTTCGAGGCGTGTTGTACGGTCTCGGCGCGGACGCCGACGAGGCGTAGAAGTTTGAAGTATGACTCTCTCTAACATAGGGCGTTTCGCATGCTCACAAACTGTAACTTGTCTCACATCCCCCGCGCGGGGCACGTCGCGCTCTACGCTCTTCCCTCTCCTCAGCTCGGAAGCTGCAGCTTCTCATTTTTGTGCCAGGATTTCAAGTAGTAATAGAAAAAGTCGCAGTACACGGCGGTCTGCACGACGCCGCTCACCCACACGATCCACTGCCTGTATCCCGGCTCGGTGAGGAACCGGTAGATCCAGTTCAGCAGGTACAGCGCTCTGTACCCGCCGAGCAAAAACACGTAGTTCCCGGTCAGAGTGTCGACGTTCTTCGTGCGCTGCAGCAGCACCAGCTGCGGCAGGATGGCCACCGCCTCGAGGTAGATGGAAAACGTCCACAGCACCTCGGTGAACGAAAACTCGTGGTTGATCAGCATCGCGAGCAACATGCTGGGCGCCACGAGGAACACCACGCGGAAGGTATCTTGTTCCGCGTCGTACGTCTGGCTCACCACCCTGTGCTTCCGCATGTACCAGATGATGCACCCCGAGGACCCGATGAAGATTAGTTTCATGCACGTGTTGTACAGCGAGATGAAGCTGTAAAACAGATCCAGGTACCGGGTGACGAACACGAGCAGGTACAGCTCCTGGGTCTTCAGCGAGACGCCCGCGCAGGACTTGGTGGCGTTGATCTTCAGCAGCAACACCTGGAGTGAAAAAACAAAACGAGCGGGGATGAGCGGCGTCGTCAGCGTTTCGTTCGTCGCACGTCAGCGAGGAGGGATCGCGAAAACGTCGAACGCGCAGTTGGCACACGCACCAAGATGGAGCACAGGTGCGTCATGTCGCCGAAGAAGCGGAAGATGTTCATGGCGGCCGTATCAGAGCGCAGACGACGCGATGCGAGTCCCGATCTGGGCTGGTCGACGCGTCGACCTGGGCGTGCCGAGACGTCTCGGGCGCGCGCGAGAGTGTGTTTAGGAAAGATCGAGACGTTGGCCCAAACTCGCCGGCGCCCCGCGATTTTCTTTCCCAAGTTGGAAACCGCGCGGCGCGCCCTGTCTGCCTGTTCGCGTCGAATCACGAACCCTTGAAAATCCCCCAATCGATTTATTCGCTTCTGTCAGACTGCGTGCGCTCTGCAGAGCAGTCGCACAGAGGGGTCCGATCGAGTGAAAGAACCCCGGTTCCTCGCGCTCGCGCTCCTCAGAGTTGGTCGCGCAAGCACCCCTCGAGGAGAAGTAGAAATCTCTGCAACGTCATCACCATGAGACGTTTCTCTCGTGTCACCGGAAGCCTCTCCAGGCAGGCTCTTCGGTCCGCCACGACCGGGATTTCCCGGGCGGGGTTGGCCCGGAGCTTTCCTGAAGTGGGCCAGACGCAGCGCTCCATCGCGAGCCGTGTTATCAAACCGGAGGCCTCCTTCGCGCGCGGGTTCGCCGCCGCGGCGGCGGCGAACGCGGCCGCCGATGGCCGCGTGACCCAGGTGATCGGTGCCGTCGTCGACGTGCAGTTCGACGGCGAGCTGCCCCCCATCATGTCCGCTCTCGAAGGTACGCGTCGAACGCCGGGCGCGATCGAAACTCGGCTGTTGCCACCACCGCGCGCACGACTCTCGCTCATCGCCGCGTTTTCTGACCCATCCCACCCCGCTTCGTCACCGCAGTGGAGGGCCACGAGATCAGGCTCGTGCTCGAGGTCGCGCAGCACCTCGGCGAGAACACTGTCCGCGCGATTGCCATGGACACCACCGAAGGTCTCGTTCGCGGACAGGGCGTGGTCAACACGGGAAGCCCGATTCAGGTGCGTCTTGCGAATTGTTACGGCGTTGCTCCGCGTTCCCGCGAGCGCCCGGATCCCCGTGCAAAAAACTAACCGAAACGCAAACCCTACCCTCCCTCCCCGCCCCCTCCCATCGCAGATCCCCGTCGGTCGCGCGACCCTGGGACGTATCATGAACGTCATCGGTGAACCCATCGACGAATGCGGGCCCATCGGTACGTTCGGAGGAGCACACCCGCGCTTTCCGTGTTTTGCACCGCTTCGTTTTTCCATCCCGCTCGCGATGGCTGGCGCGACTAACATCTCCGCTCCCTTCCGGCTTTCCCCGCAGACACCCCCAACACCCTGGCGATTCACCGCGAGGCGCCTCCCTTCGTGGACCAGAGCACGGAGATGGAGATGCTCGTGACCGGCATCAAGGTGCGTCCCGCGCGAACCCGTCCGCCCGCGGCGAACCGACCGCCGGACGCGTCACGATACCTTCCGTCCGGCGAAACGCGCGACGGAGATATTTTCGCACGCGTGATGCGAGACTCCGGATGTTTTTACGAGATCGGACCCTCTCCTCTCGCGTCGTCTTTTGCCCCCTGACTGACTCGTATGTGTGTTTCGCCTTATGCTTTTGTCCCCCTTTTTCAAAACCAACCGCAGGTGGTGGACCTGCTCGCGCCCTACCAGAAGGGCGGCAAGATCGGCCTCTTCGGCGGCGCGGGCGTCGGCAAGACGGTTTTCATCATGGAGCTCATCAACAACATCGCGAAGGGTCACGGCGGTTTCTCCGTGTTCGCGGGCGTCGGCGAGCGCACGCGCGAGGGCAACGATTTGTACCACGAGATGATCGAGGGTGGCGTGATCAAGCTCGGCGCGCAGGCGAGCGACTCCAAGTGCACGCTCGTGTACGGGCAGATGAACGAGCCCCCCGGCGCGCGCGCGCGCGTCGGGCTCACCGGCCTAACCGTCGCCGAGTACTTCCGCGACTTTGAGGGCCAGGACGTGCTTCTGTTCGTGGACAACATCTTCCGCTTCACGCAGGCCAACTCCGAGGTGTCCGCGCTGCTCGGGCGCATCCCCTCCGCGGTGGGCTACCAGCCCACGCTGGCGACGGATCTCGGCGGGCTGCAGGAGCGCATCACCACCACCAACAAGGGGTCCATCACGTCGGTGCAGGCGATTTACGTGCCCGCCGACGATCTCACCGACCCGGCGCCCGCCACGACGTTCGCGCACCTCGACGCCACGACCGTGCTCTCGCGCGGCATCGCCGAGCTCGGCATCTACCCCGCGGTCGACCCGCTGGACTCCACCTCCCGCATGCTCTCGCCGCTCTCGCTCGGGGATGAGCACTACGCCGTCGCGCGCGGCGTGCAGAAGGTTTTGCAGGATTACAAAAACCTCCAGGACATCATCGCGATTCTCGGGATGGACGAGCTCTCGGAGGACGACAAGATGACCGTCTCCCGCGCGCGCAAGGTGCAGCGCTTCCTCTCGCAGCCCTTCACCGTCGCCGAGGTGTTCACCGGCATCCAAGGCAGGTACGTGGAGCTCAAGGACACCATCTCCGGCTTCAAGGGGCTGCTCGGCGGGCAGTACGACGACCTGCCCGAGATGGCGTTTTACATGGTTGGCGACATCAACGAGGTCATGTCCAAGGCGGATGAGCTCGCGAAGCAGGTGGCGTAAGGGCGAGGCCGGCGGCGCTTTAGGCCTGTACGAACCCAAAACCACCCGGTGTGAACACACCACCAATGTAGCTGCGAGATTTTGCAATTGTAATGCATACGAGAAGAAGTAACCTTCGCCTCGGCGCCCCTTTTCGTCGGCGCGCGAAACGTTTTTCGGCTTCGACTGAAGCTGTTTTCTCTGCCGCTCTTGCTTTCGGTTCAAACCTTCAAACCTCGGTGTGCCCAGCGCACACGAGATCGCGCGGGCGTCTCACGCGCAGGCCCTCCCGCGATGGTCGGGAGCGTCTCGTCCGAGTCCATCTCCCACCAGGTTCGTGTCGAACTCCAGCGCGCGTCTCCCGAACCGCTCGAAGGCTGACCCGCCCGCCGCTCCCCGTCCCCGCGCAGGAGGTCCACTTCCTGGCCGAAGATGAGCACCTGGACATCGTGCCCAACTTCTCCCTCCAAGGGCTGCACCTGCTCGGCGGCACGGTACGACCACGCGCGCTCCCTTCTCCGCGCGTCGTCTCCTTCGCGCGTGTCCCTCCCCGGTACGTCCCAGCCCCCACCCCTAACCCCCGCCGGTCCCCCGACGCGCGCAGTACGGCCCGTTCCGCCCGCAGATGCGCACCAGCGTGCCGCTGTGGCTCGCCATGCTGCTGAAGAAGCAGGGAAAATGCTCCGTCGTCCCGCCGCGGTGGCTGGACGCGGCGACGCTGCGGTCGGTGATCGAGGCCGAGCGCGCGGAGGACGTGTTCCAGGGGCTGCCGCACCACTACATCGAAATCGCCACGGACCTGTGCAAGCACGCGCGCGAGGACTTGGAGGACTGGAACGAGCTGTACGACCTGGTGGACACGATTCGGTCGGTGCGGCACAACAAGATTCAAGCCGGCTTGCGCGGGCTCGACGAAAACGCGCTCAAGGGGGTCAAGTTGAACAACCTGAGCGCGATGGAGGTTTCTGTGATTCGACCGTTCATGTGTAACGCGCTGGATAGCTTCCTGGAGGGGACGGCGGGCGCGGAGTGACAAGACATAGCCGAGAGTGAAACGACCGCGACGAGTTTTAGCTGTCGTCGCACTGTCCCAACGCCAGTCAAAAAAAATCGTGAAAAAATTGTGCCGTTTGGGAAACGGCTCGTCGGCTCCACTTCATCCTACGTAGTCGCGCGGCTCGACGTCTGCGCTCTAGAGCGCTCCGCGCTCTGGCCGCGAGTCATGAGCGAAGAAATAGACAAGCACGTGCTGCGGAAGTATGAGATCCAGCAGAAGTTGGGGAAAGGGGTAAGCGACGCTCGAGCCGTTCGCCTTTCGCCCCGGTGTCGCGCATCGCGGACGTCGAAATCGTGCTGACCTCCTCATCGCTCCGCGCAGGCGTACGGCATCGTGTGGAAAGCCGTGGACAAGAAAACGCGGGACACCGTCGCGCTGAAGAAGATCTTCGACGCGTTCCAGAACGCGACGGACGCGCAGGTACGCCCCGCGACGCGTCCGCGCTGCGCTCCCGGTGCCTCCCCCGCGTCGCCTCTGACGACGTTTCCATCGTCGCCTCTTTTTTCTTTCCTCGGCGCAGCGCACGTTCCGCGAGATCATGTTCCTGCAGGAGGTGAACAACCACGAAAACATCATCCGGCTTTTAAACGTGCTGAAGGCGGAGAACGACCGGGACATCTACCTCATCTTCGAGTACATGGAGACGGACTTGCACGCGGTGATTCGCGCCAACATCCTGGAGGAGATCCACAAGCAGTACATCATGTACCAGCTGTTCAAGTCGCTCAAGTTCATGCACAGCGCCGAGCTGCTTCACCGCGACGTGAAGCCCAGCAACCTGCTTTTAAACAGCGAGTGCCAGGTGAAAATCGCAGACTTCGGCCTAGCGCGCTCCGTCGCGCAGTTAGAGGAAAACGAGGCCCCCGCGCCTATTCTCACGGACTACGTCGCGACGCGGTGGTATCGCGCGCCCGAGATTCTGCTCGGGTCCACGAAGTACACGTTCGGCGTCGACATGTGGTCGAGCGGGTGCATTCTGGGCGAGCTTTTGGGGGGCAAGCCTTTGTTTCCCGGGACGTCCACCATGAATCAGCTGGACCGCATCATGGAGGTCACCGGGCGGCCGAGCGGGGAGGACGTGGACGCGATTCAGTCCCCGTTCGCGGCGACCATGTTAGAATCGCTCCCGCCGTCGCGGCGGCGAAGAATCGCGCAGATCTTCCCAAACGCCGGAGAGCAAGCCGCGGACCTTTTAAGTAAACTGCTGGAGTTCAACCCGAACAAGCGGATAACCGCGGAGGAGGCGCTGAGACACCCGTATTTGGCGCAGTTCCACAACCCCGCGGACGAGCCCTCGTGCGACCACATCATAAGCATACCCATCGACGACAACACGAAGTACACCATCCAGGAGTACCGCGAGAAGCTGTACGGCGAGATTGTGAAGCGGAAAAAAGAGTTGCGGCGGCGCTTGCGCGAACGCGAAGCCGCGCGGCTGATTCAGTGAGCGCGCGACGAGAAACAAAGAGCGCGTTATTTAGCTACATCGTCATAGAAACCTACCAGTACCGTATCTGCACGCGACGCGCGCGCGTTCGTAAAAAACGTGCGTGTCGAAAACCAAAAAGGGCGTCTCATCGCGACGAGGCGAGCGTCTGGAACACGGCGTCTTCCAGCGCCGTCGCCTCCGGCGACTCGGCGGCGGCGCGCGTTTTCGTCGCCGACGCCACCGCGTCTCTACACACCAGCACGTCTAAAGGGAGCGTCTTCGCTTCTCCGGTGAGTATGTCGTGGAACGCGCGCGCGCCTTTCTTCCCCTTCGCCGCCGCCGCCGCCGTCACCACCTCCGCCTCGTGGATCCCGTCGAAACCGAGCGCCGAGCACGTCTGGCTCGAGGCGAGCAAAGACGCGCCCGCGTTTCGCGCCGCGACGCCCAGCCGATCTAACCGCGCGCTTGCGCGCGCTTCTCGCGGACCGGTTTCCTTTGCGTCCAGATCGAACGCCTCGCGCGTGAACGCGAGCAGATTCTCGACTCTGCCGACGGTGTCGCAGAAACCACCGCCCCGGGCGATGGCGTTTTCGGTGGCGCGGCTAACGAGCGCGCCGCACGACGCGGATCCGTCGTCGTCGCCCTTGTTCCCGAGCGAGGAAAGGAGATTTTCGTAAAGCGACGCGTCGGCGTCGGCTCCGCGTTCGCGAAACTCACTCGTCAAGGCCTTCGTCATGTTTTCCTTGAGCTCGTTCGCCCAGTCGTACCTGGCGGCGATGTACACGAACTGCGCGTGGAACACGCGGTCAAACGGGTGCACGCGGCGCGCCGCCTCGAAGACAGCCTCCGCAACGGCGCCCGGGTGCGCGCCGGCGGCGACGGCGGGCACGCCGAGCACCTCGTTCCTCGCGCGCACGTCCGCGGCGTACTTGAGCTCGAGGCGGAAGTACACCTGCCACAGCACCTTGCTCTGTTTGCAGTTCCGCAGCCCGCGCAGCAGTAAGTGCCTCGCCGCGGAGATGTCGCCCTTGTGCTTGTACTCCCAGTTGGCGGCGAAGCACCACAGCCCGGCGCACGACGGGTTCAGCCGCAGGCCCTGCGACGTCACCTCGGACAGGAGCCGGGCGTTGCCGTGCGAGAAACAGAACGTGGCGAAGTCCAGCCACAGACCGACGTTCCCGGGGTACTTGCGAAGCACACGCTGGTACAGCACGTGCACTCTGCGAATGAACGCGTGGCCCGCGGCGTTGGCAAGAGCCGAGCTGCCGCCCGCGTGCTTGCGCTGCGAGGAGGCGAGGAGGAGGCTTTAGGTCAGACCTTCCGGAAAAGAAAGAACGCCGAGAGGAGCGCGAGGAACGGTCGATCCGGCGCCGCGTCGTACCTTGCGCAGGGTGTGGAGCTTGTGCAGGTCCGTCTCGAACCGGATCGCGCTCATGAATCGACTCGCGGGGACGCGCCGCCTTCGAAACATGTACTCGAACCGAGTGCGATGCTGGAAAATCATCTGGACTTCCCGGGAGGAAAAGGTGGAGCACTTCAGGAGCTGCTCGGCCTCTTCCACCGAGTTCTCCAGCGCGAGGTTGACGGCGTCGGCCATCTTGAGCTCTCAAGCGCGCACTGTATCACCGCTCGTCAGCCGGGATCAGCACACGCTCCGAGGTGTCCAGTGCGCGTTGAGTTGTGAGGCGCGCGAAGTCGTCGGCGGCGGAAATTTTCTTCGTTCGCCGCCGACTTTCGTGGCTCCTCAGCTCGTGCTCGCCGCAGCCGCCAGGCTCAAACATCAAGGACAGCAAATCTGGTCCCCGGCACTTCGCTCACGCGCGACGCAGTGACACCGCGACGCGCGATGGCTAGTCTACGGGATTCTCTACCGCAACCGTCGCGTGCGAGCGACGCGCGCGTCGCGCGCGCTCCTCCCCCCGCCGCGGTGCCCGACCGCCGGGCCGCCGGCGTTCCGCCGTACGGCAAGAGAGGGGGGGGACGATTCCAGCCGGATGACTTCGCGGACGGCGGCGCCTATCCCGAGGTGCACCAGGCGCAGTACCCCCCGGGCTTCGGCCCGAAGGGCGCGACCAAGTCCGGCGGCGTTCAGGTCACGATGAATGCCTCGGGTGAGACCAACTACGACGCCATCGTGACGGCTGGGAGAGATCCGACGCGAACGACGCACACCGGCCACGGCGAGCTCGTGGCGAAGCCCGACGCGACGTTCGAGCGTCCCTCGGAAGACGCGATTCAGGCTGCGCTGGATAAGACCAAGGCCTCTCTGTTGGGGCGCATCGACAAACGCGCGGGCAAGACGTCGCTCACCGCGGGCGCGGAGGGCTCGGCGCCGGAGTACATCAAGTACACGCCGTCTAACCGGAGCGACGCGCACGCGTCTGGTGCGTCGCACCGACTGATCAAGATGCATCAGGCGCCGAGCGATCCGCTCGAGCCGCCCAAGTTCAGGCACAAGAAGGTTCCCCGCGGCCCCGGGTCCCCCCCCGTGCCGGTCATGCACTCGCCCCCGCGCTCGGTGGACGCCAAGGAGCAGGCGGACTGGAAGATCCCGCCCTCCATCTCCAACTGGAAGAACCCCAAGGGCTACACGATCCCGCTGGACAAGCGGCTCGCCGCCGACGGGCGCGGGCTGCAGGAGGTGCAGATCAACGACAACTTCGCGCGCCTCTCCGAGGCTCTGTACCTGGCGGAGCAGAAGGCGCGCGAGGCGGTGGAGACGCGCGCGCGCATCCAGCACGAGATCCTCAGCAACGAGAAGGCGGCCAAGGAGGACGAGCTTCGGGAGCTCGCGCAGAGGGCGCGCGTCGAGCGAGTCGGCGGCCCCGACGTCGAGTCTCGACCGCGTCTAGACCGTGGAGACGCTGCCGCTCGCGACGAGATGCTCGACGTCTCCGGTTTCCAGGGGACAGAGCGTACTCGCGACGGGGCGTCTTCGTTCTCGCCGCGCGACCGAGAGACGTTCTCGGACGGAGACGACGAGGAGCGGCGGAGGCGCGACGAGATCCGCGAGGAGAGGCGGCGCGAGCGCGAGAGGGAGCGGCGGCGCGACGAGGGCGACGGGCGCGCCGGTAAGCGGAGCAAGCTCGCGCGCGACCGCGACCGCGACGTGAGCGAGCAAATAGCGCTCGGGCAGAGCAACGTCGCCGCGGGCGCCGCGGGCGAACACGCGTACGACCAAAGGCTGTTCGACCGGGAGGCGGGCATAGGGAGCGGGTTCCACGGAGACGACGCGTACGACGTGTACGACAAACCGCTGTTCAACGACAAGGGGGGTGGGATCTACAAGCCCACCGCCGACGCCGACGGCGCGGCGCGCGACGCCGGGCGCGCCTCCGGACCGGTGGAGTTCCAGAGGCACGGCGGCGGCGGTGGAGGCGGCGGCGGTGGAGGCGGCGGCGGTGGAGGCGGCGGCGGCGGCGAAGACCCGTTCGGCCTCGACGCGTTCTTAGATGAAGTCAAGAGGGGGTGATCGGTCGACGGCGGCGGCGTCGCCGCGTCGTATTAATTGTCACTAGACTATGCGTACTTTCGCAAAAGACAACTCTAAAGACTCACCCGCTCTCACTCCGCGTCGATCCTCATCACCGCGCACGCCACCTCGACCGCTTTGCGAATGCCGTCCATCTTCGCGCCGAGGGACTCCACGGGCTGGCTCCGATCGAGCCCCGCGTCGCCGTCGACATCGGCGTCGCGCCGTTTGTTTCCGGCTGTTTCCTCCAGCGCGGCGGCGAACGCGCGAGCCGCCTCCGACTCCAGCGCAGCCTCCCTGGATGTCCGCGCGTTGTCACCACTTACTCCTAAAGCCGCGCGCGCGCGCGCGCGGACGTGCGCGGCGAGCGCCGTCTCCACCGCCCCCCCCCCGACGACAAGATGATCGGGTTCCGCCGCCAGCCGCGAGAGCGCGCGCCGCGCCGACTCGACCACCGCCGCGAGCTCTTCCATCTCCACGACGGTCGGCGCGCAGAGCAGAAGCGTGTCGAGCGCGCGCTTCGAGCCACACATCTTGACGTACTTCACGGGGGGATTCCCCTCGAGCGTCGCGGGGAGGACGTCTTCGTACGCGCCGACGCGCGACGACCACTCGCGCGCGTACGAAGCGGAAGGACGCGTATCGAAATCGAAATCGCGGACGTCGAAATCGCGCGCGTCGTCGTCCGCCGCGGACGTTTCCGTCGTCCAGGTGGCCAGGGGCCTCGCGCCCGTGGCGTGCGCGACGGCGTCCAGATCGGCCGCGGGCACTCTCTCTAGAACCAGGATGTTTCTGCGAAAGAGAAGCTGCTGCAGATGTCGGTCGACGGCGCGCGCGCAAAGCACGACGCCGACGCCGAGCGTCTCGCAGGCGCGCGCGATTTCCACGGCGGCGGCTTTTCCGGCTCCTCTTCCGCGCTCGGAACCAAGCCGCTCGGGAAGCCGCATCGGATCCGCGACGATCAGCACGCGGCCGCGTTTGGACTTCTTTTTCGTCGTTCCGTTTCCCGCGAGCCTCAGCCGCGCGAAGTCGAAATCCATCACCGGCGCTCTCGCGATGAACACGCCCGCCGCGCGCCGAGAAAACTCGCGCGGCGCGCCGACGACTTCCAAGACCCGCAAACCGTCGACGAAGCCCTCGAACGCGCTTCGTTCGCGAATCTCGCCGGCGCGGTCCACTCGCTTCTTCTCGCCTTCTTCGTCGGCGTCTCCGTCCGCGACGAACGACCGCACCAGCGCGTCGGCGATGGCGTCCATCGCGCGAGTGTCGGACACGGCGAGGAGTTTCGGGAACAGCACCGTTCGCGCCAGCGCGGCGAACGCCTCTTTGTTGTTATTTTCACTTAAAAAAAAGGTCGGGGTCCCGCCGGACGTCGACTCGAGGCACTCGTAGCACCATCCGAGACACCGCTGAAACGTGTCCGCGAGCAGCAAATGATCCGTGCGCCTGCGTGGTCCGAGCTCCGATGTCAGGCGTATGAGGGTGCACGCCAGGATGGTGGAGGTCAACCCTCCCTCGCCGTAGATCGCCTGTTGCGCGGCGCACGTGTTCTGTACCACGACACCGGGAACGGGGTGCTCGGCGAAAGCATCGAGAAACCTGTTCCCGCAGGCGGTCAGAGTCACTCCGGAGCCGTTGTTGCTTCGCACGACCGCGGACGTCCCCGCGGGGCCGCAAACATCACGACATACCGAGCGCAGCGCTTCGATCATAGACAGGATGCTCGAACCGACGCCGAACGAAAACTTTCCCGAAGCTCGAAGAAAAAAAAGGACATAAACCGCGCTCGTCGTCCACCTCGACGAGACGACTCCCGCGACGTCAAGGGCGTCGACGCGGTAGGTCGGTCGATGGGGACGGCGCGATGCTGGCGTGGCTGTTGATCGTATCGCTTTTCCTGTTCATCTTCTTTCGTCCATCCCCGAACGCTGGCAGCGCTCGACCGAGCGTCAGCGGAAGACCGGATGTCGCGCCGTCCAGAACCAAGCAGAGGTTGACGATCAACACCTCGTGTTTGGGCGACGACACGTTCTCCCTCGAGGAGCTGGCGACGAGATTCGACGTGCACGTCGTGGAGACGGTGGAAAGCCACGCGGAGCTGTGGGCGTCTCCCCATCTCTCCGTCTCGGTCGTGCACGCGTCGACTCGCAAGGGCTTCGTATCGGCGCTCAAACAAATCGACCCCCACGTGCACGTGGACAAAAACGACGCCGCGGCGGCGGCGATCGCGTCGAGCGTGGCGTGTCGCGTGGTTTTGGTCGGGAGAAACCCCGGGGCACAGAGCGGGGGCACAGAGCGGGGGCACACGACCGTGATAGACGACATACACGCGCTCGTGTCGCACTTGGGCGAAGACGGGAAGAGGTAGCGAGAGACGCTCGTTTTTTCATTCATTCATTTACGCGCGTCGCGCGCCCCGGCTGAAGCCGTCGAATCAAACGGCGTCGCGGGAGTCGAACGACGGAGCGCTCGTTCTTCGCTTTCTCTCCGAGCCAGCGACTCTCCTCCGCGGCGCTTCCGAAAGGCTCTCACAGCTCGTCGTGGTCGTCGTCGTCGTCGTCGTCGCCGTACGAGTCGGCGTCGTCGTCGCCGCCCTGCTGGTACACCTTGGACACGATGGGGTTGCAGACGCCCTCAATCTCCTTGAGCTTCTCCTCGTACTCCTCCTTCTCGGCGTCCTGGTTGTCGTCGAGCCAGTCGAGCGTCTCCTTGATCGCCTCCTCGATGGTGGACTTGTCGTCCTCCTCGAGCTTGTCCGCGAGCTTGTCGCTGTCGGAGACGGTGTTCTTCATGTTGTACGCGTACGTCTCGAGCGAGTTGCGCGCGTCGACGCGTTCCTTGATCTTGCGGTCCTCCTCGGCAAACTCCTCCGCCTCCTCGACCATGCGCTCGATCTCCTCCTGGGACAGGCGGCCCTTGTCGTTGGTGATGGTGATCTTCTCCGCCTTGCCGGTGCCCTTGTCCTCGGCGCCGACGTTCAGAATGCCGTTCGCGTCGATCTCGAACGTCACCTCGATCTGCGGCACGCCGCGCGGCGCGGGCGGGATGGACGTGAGCTCAAACTTGCCGAGCAGGTGGTTGTCCTTGGTCATCGCGCGCTCGCCTTCGAAAACCTGGATCTGCACCGTCTGCTGGTTGTCCTGGTAGGTGGTGAAGGTCTGCGACTTCTTCGTGGGGATTACGGTGTTGCGGGGGATGAGCTTGGTCATCACGCCGCCCACGGTCTCGATGCCCTGCGTCAAGGGCGCGACGTCGAGGAGCAAAATGTCCTTGGTCTCGTCGCCGCCCTCGCCGCTGAGGATGCCGCCCTGCACGGCGGCGCCAAACGCGACGGCCTCGTCGGGGTTCACGCCCTTGTTGGGCTCCTTGCCGTCGAAGTACTCCTTGAGCAGCGACTGCACCTTGGGGATGCGCGTCGAGCCACCGACGAGCACGATCTCGTCGATCTGGGACTTCTTCATGCCCGCGTCCTCCATCGCCTTCTTCACGGGGCCCATGGTCTTGCGGAACAGATCGTTGTTGAGCTCCTCGAAGCGCGCGCGGGTGAGGGGCTCGGAGAAGTCCTCGCCGTCAAACAGGGACTCGATCTCGACGCGGACCTGGTGCTGGTTGGACAGCGAGCGCTTGGCGCGCTCAGCCTCGCGGCGGAGCTTCTGCACCGCCTTGACGTCGCCGGAGACGTCCTTGCCGTGCTTGCGCTTGATGAGCTTCATGAAGTACTCCATGATCCTCTGGTCGAAATCCTCACCGCCGAGGTGCGTGTCGCCGTTGGTGGAGACAACCTCGAAGACGCCGTTGTCGATGGTGAGGATGGAGACGTCGAAGGTGCCGCCGCCGAGGTCGAAGACGAGGATGTTCTTCTCGCCCTTCTTGTCCAGGCCGTACGCGATCGCCGCGGCGGTGGGCTCGTTGATGATGCGCGCGACGTTCAAGCCGGAGATGGTGCCGGCGTCCTTGGTCGCCTGGCGCTGCGCGTCGTTGAAGTACGCGGGGACGGTGACGACGGCGTTCTTGATGTCGCGGCCGAGGTACGCCTCGGCCGTTTCCTTCATCTTCACCAGGATCATCGCGGAGATCTCCTCCGCCTGGAACACCTTCTTGCCCTCCTTCAGCTCGACCTCGATGCAGGGCTTGCTGTCCTTCTCCACGACCTTGAACGGGAACATCTTGACGTCGCGCTGCACTTCCTTGTCCGAAAACTTGCGCCCGATGAGGCGCTTCGCGTCGAACACCGTCCTCGTGGGGTTGTTCGTGGCTTGGTTCTTCGCGGCGTCGCCGATCAGACGCTCGGTGTCCGTGAACGCGACGTACGAAGGCGTGATGCGGTTACCCTGGTCGTTCGCGATGATCTCCACTTTGCCGTTGACGTACACCCCGACGCACGAGTACGTCGTCCCGAGGTCGATGCCGATGACGGTCCCGAGGTTCTCCGCGGGCTCCTCCGCGAACGCGGTGCCCGCGATCGCGCACAGCACGAAGACTGCGCGGGATGTCGGGGAATGTCGGGCGGGACGGGGAAAAAAAGGAAGCGGAGGGTCAGACGATGACACCGAAGCGGGCGTCGCGCGCACTGAGCGGCAGTGTCGCGCGGTCGCGTCATGCGATCTGGTGCGATCGGATCTCCGAAGGCGATCGAAGGCGCCGGTCGGCGGTCGCGATCGGCGCCGCGCATTGATCGGAAGGGAGACGAGGCGCGGACGGGCGGCGCGGACGTACCGGCGAGGCTCCGAAGGAGCGTGGTGCGAATCATGGTGGTCTCTCGGCGATGATACGAGAGGGGCGTGCGGTAGGTGCGCGCCGGAATGCGTTCGGGGCCGCGGGCTGACGAAAAAAAACCGTCGACGAAAGGTGTCGACGGCCGCGGCCACGTGCTCCATCCAATCACAGAGCGAGAAGTTCGTGCAGGCGCGCGCGCGGGCTTTGGGGCCTTTGGCGAAAAAAAAAAAAAAGAAAAAAAAACCGAAAAAAAACCAAACCCTAGAAACAACATGTTCATCCCGACGCCGGGTGGCTAACCCTTTTTGACCCGCGCAGCGCCGCGTCAACACCATGGGTGCGTAAGATCCTTCCCCACCCGCGCGATCGCGATACCGCGAGGCGTGCCCCGACGTCGCGCGTCGCTCGCTTCGCGCGTCGCCAGCGTCGCGCGACCGGCATCGCGACGTGCCCGGCGCTTTTCTCGCCTGCGCCTCGCAGTTCTTTTCCCGAGCCCTCGCGCGGCCGGGGGCGGCGCGCGCGCGCGGATGCGACCACCGCGAGCCCCCGCCCCCCCCCGCGCGACACGCTCGCGGTGCCCCCCATCCCGCCCCCCCCGATCGCGCGCCTCGGGCTCGGTCCCCGACGCGGCGCCCTCCAAATCGCACCGCCGCCGTCCGTCCGTCACGACTGACCTCGCGTCCTCTTCTTCACGGATCATCCATCGTCTTCAGGAGCCTACAAATACGTCGAGGAGCTCTGGAAGAAGAAGCAGAGCGATGTGCTCCGCTTCCTCCAGCGCGTGCGCGTGTGGGAGTACCGCCAGCTCCCCTCCGTGGTGCGCGTGACGCGCCCCACGCGCCCGGACAAGGCGCGCCGCCTCGGGTACAAGGCGAAGCAGGGCTTTTGCATCTACCGCGCGCGCGTGCGCCGCGGCGGCCGCAAGAGGCCCGTGAGCAAGGGTATCCGCTACGGTAAGCCCGTGCACCAGGGTGTGAAGAAGCTGAAATTCGCGCGTAACCTGCGCTCGGTGGCGGAGGAGCGCGCCGCGCGCCGCTGCGGCGCGCTCCGCGTGCTCAACTCGTACTGGCTCAACGAAGATTCCGTGTACAAGTACTACGAGGTGATCATGGTGGACCCCATGCACAAGGTTGTGCGCAACGACCCTCGCATCAACTGGATCTGCAACCCCGTGCACAAGCACCGCGAAATCCGCGGCCTCACCTCCGCCGGCCGCAAGTACCGCGGCCTCGGCGGCAAGGGGCACAACTACAACAAGGCGCGCCCCTCCAAGCGCGGCACCTGGAAGCGGAACCAGAAGATCTCGCTCAAGCGCTACCGCTAAGCGGCGCCGGCGGCGTCTTCGTCGACGGCGGAGCGGCGGAGAAAACAACGGCGGAGCTTGTAATGCGACGTTTTCGTCGAATAAAAATATAGAAGAAACGTCCTCGTCCCGCATCGCGCGCGCGTTAGCCCTGACGCTCCTCGAGGAGCTCCTCCGCTCGGAGGCTTCGTCGGACGCGGCGCGCGCTTTTTGTCGCCGAGAGGCGGAAACGCTTTGCTTTGCTTTACGTCGCTTTCGAAATAGACAACAGTGATACTACATGGCGCGCTTTTTGTCGCGAGTCGCGAACGCGCGCGCGTTAGCCCTCGAGCGCGGACGCGCCGGAGATGATCTCGATGAGCTCCGTGGTGATGGACGCCTGGCGCGTGCGGTTGTAGAGCAGCGTGAGCTTCCCGAGCATGTCCTTGGCGTTCTTCGTGGAGTTCTCCATCGACTGCATCCGCGACCCGAGCTCGGACGTGCTGTTTTCCAGGAGCGCGTTGTACATCACCACGCCCATGTTGAACTCCGCGAGGTCCAGCAGGAACTCCGAGCGCTCGGGGCCCTCCATCTCGTACTCGTCGAACTTGATCGAGCCCGCCTCGGCGGCTTTCTCGTACTCGTCCGAGGAGAAAACCGTCGCCACCGTGGGCTTGAACGAGATGACGCTCTGAAACCGGTTGTACACGATCTGGTGCTTCTGCGCCCCCTCCGCGAGGATGGTGTCCGTCACCAGCGACGCGGTGGCGAACGTGAGGGGGATCTTAGACAGGTCCACGATCACGTTCTGCACGTGTTCAGCGTCTCCCTTCGCGAGCTGCGCGCGAGCCTTCTCGCCCACGATGGACATGGTGCTCGCGTCGCTCAGCCCGCTGACAACCTTGGAGTACTTCACCACCGTGGTGTTGATACCGCCGCACAGGCCCTTGTCCGAGGACACGGGCACGATCATGGTCTTCTCCGCCTCGATGCCGGGCTGATCGCCGAGCATGCGGAACAGAGGTTGCACGATGCCGCGCGACTTCTCCATCTTGATCTGCGCGCCCTTCAAGCGCGACGCCGCCACCATCTTCATCGCCGCGGTGATCTTCTGAATGTTACCGACGGACTTCATGCGCTGCGCGACGATCTGCAGAGACACCGAACGCGTTCCGCTCGGGGCGAGCCTGTTCGCACGGGGGGGGATGTCACGGGTCAGCGTGCGCGCGTGCGAGGCGAGCGTTCAGTCGCGCGAGGCGCCGCGAGCGGCTTCCGTCGCTTCGTCGCGCGGGAAATCGCGAGAACAGGGTTTCGCCCGGGAGTCAGGGGGAACGTCTAAAAAGACACGCACGTCACGGGGGCGCTCGTCACATTGGCGCTGCGCAGCGTCCTGAGCAACGCGGACGTGCGTTGGAATCCGTTCGAAGCCATCGTCGAACACCCAGCCCTCGTGGGTTCGCTGCTCGTCGCCTGCGCGCCCGGATCTGCCTTGTGATGAGGAGCGCCGCGCTCCGCTCTCACTCAATGTTTCTCTCTTGGTTGGCAGGCAGAAGATTTTTGTGACATCGTCGTTGTCTCGATCCTATGGATGCCAAAACCGGACAGAAGTCGAGTAAAAACGACGATCTATTCGGGGTTCAAGGATATATGGTCAATCTGACCGTCTATTCTGGGTTTATTTTAATTAAAATTTTAGAATGTTTTTAGTTTTAGACTTTTCGGTGAAACTTATTTTTGCAGCGAGCCCAAAAAAGGGACCGCCGTACGGGTATTTCGGCACGGAGAATGCCGATTTGGGCGAGCACTGCGCGGCGCGTCTCGCGGAACGACCCAACAAACCCAGAAAAAATTGCTTGGGCGACCCTCCAATATTATTTTTCGTTCTCTTTCCCTCTCTTTTCCCTTTTCGATCCAGACGCGGAGGCGCGGAGATACGGAGGCGGGCGTGCGATGGCGAGCGCGATGTCAATCGCGACGGCGATGCGTCCGTCCGCTGGAACGTGTGTCGACGCAGCTTATTACGGGAGGCGAGCCGCCCCGCGCGCGAGCGTCGCACCGCCCGGTCGCCGCGGATGCGAGGCCCGCGGTCGTGCGCGTTTGGCGAGTTCATCCCCAGACGCGGAGGGGTGGAGATACGCAGGCGGGCGTGCGATGGCGAGCGCGACGTCATTCGCGACGGCGATGCGTCCGTCGGCTGGACCGCGTGTCGACGCAGCTTGTCACGGGTGGCGAGCCGCCCCGCGCGCGAGCGTCGCACCTCCCGGTCGCCGCGGATGCGACGCCCGCGGGGGTGGGAAACGTGCGAGTTTTCCGCGAACGCGCAACTCGCCGTCGCGCGTTTCGAGCGCGCGAGACGTGGTCGCCCGCGCGTCCGGGAAAGACGACGTCCCGATGGCGCAGCGCGCGCTCTCCGGTTTCCTCGAGCTCCCCGCGGTGCCCATCGGGTCGTACGTCTCGAGCCCCGTCTCGGTGTTCCACGGGCTGGACCCTCGAGTGAAACAAGCGTGGCTGGTGGCGTTGTTGCTGCTCCCGCCAAACGGCACGCCGGAGGAGAAACTGTGCATCTGTTTATCCCTCGCGGCGCTCACCGCGCTGGCGCTGCCCACGCGCGTCTGGCGTCCGCAGCTGACGTCGCTGGGGGGGCTGTGTCTGATCCTGTTCCTCCTAATGGTGGTGGGCGCCGACTCGGTGGCGCCCGTGATTCAGCCGCGCGAGCCCAGCGCGCTCGACGAGGGCCTGCTCGACCTCCCCCCTTTGGCGTCGGCGTACCACTACGTGCTGTTTTCGTTCGGGCCTGCGCAGATCACGCGCAAGGGCGTGCGCCTCGCGGTGAGCTCCGCGTGCCTCACCTTCACCGTGCTGCAGTCCGCGCACCTCACGCTCTGTACCACCACGCCCGAGGCGATGGCGGCGGGCCTGCGCTGGTACCTCCGCCCGCTGAGAGCCGTGCGCGCGCCCGTGGACGAGATCGTCTTCACGCTGCTTCTCTCGCTGCGGTTCACCAGCATCGTGTTCGAGGAGGTGCGCAACATCTCGCTCGGGCTCGCGTCTAGGGGAATCGACTGGAACGCGCTGGGATGGAGGGGCGCCGCGAACACGTTCGCCGCGTTGCTCAGCCGCGCGCTCGAGTCGCTCTTCGTCACATCCGCCGCCGTCGCCGACGCCGTCGCGGCGCGCGGATACGCGGGCGCCGCGACGCACCGTCTGTCCGCGCCGGGACGCGGACGGCGGAACCCGCTGCGGATCCTGCCGGACGCGGGCGCGCTGCTGCTGCTGGGTCTGTTCGTGAGCCGCTTCGCGGACGAAGGGTCCGTCCTCGCGAGGCTGTTTTAGCGCCGCGGGCGGCGAAAAGCGTAGAAGCTCGTCTCGACGAGCGACTGTAGAAAGTTTCAGATTCGCTCCACCGTTCGCTTCCCTCCGCACTCGTCACGCGCCGAACGCCGGTCGGCGCGAGCGTCGCACTCCCTCGGCGAGCTCCTTCGCGCGCGCTCGACTACGCCTCCGCGGCGTCCGCGCACGACAGGCACGCTGTGCGGAATACTCGTCTTCCTGACCGCGCGCGAAGGGGCCCGCTCAGATTCCCCGCCGATACACGACTTCCTCCCCAGCCTCGCCAGGCGCGGACCCGATGGCGTAGGGGCGTGGCACAGACGCGTCGGCGTCCCCCCCCTCGGGCGCCCGCTCGGGGACGGGACGCCTCACTGGGACTGCCACATCCTCGGCTCCCTGCTCCAGCTCCGCGGGACCACCCCGAGCGCCTCCCCCCTCGTGGACAAACGAGGGAACGTCCTCGCGTTTTCGGGGGAGCTCTTCGCGGGCGTCGCCGTCGGCTCGGGCGCCGAGAACGACGCCGCCGCGCTGCTCGCGAACTTCGACGAGGTCTTCGCCAAGGCTCCAAACGACGAAGGCCTCGCCGCGTCGGCGCTCGTCGCCGAACTGCGCGGCCCGTGGGCGCTGGCGTACTGGCACGAACAGACCCAGCGCCTGTGGTTCGGGCGAGACGTCTTCGGCCGCCGCAGCCTGCTCCTCCGGCGAGGCGGAGGGCGAGGCTCGTCGGCGCGCGACGGCGACGCGCCGCGACGCGCGCCTCGCCCGACGACGCTCACGCTGACGTCCGTCGCGCCGGAGCGCGCCGCGGACGACCCGGACGGTCCCGAAGACGAAGAGAAGACAGAGAAGACAGACGAGTGGGAGGAGCTCGAGCCCGGTTTGTACGGCGTGGACCTGCGCGCGGCGGAGACGGAAAACGATGACGGCTGTTTTTTTCTTCTCCCCGCCGCGACGCGCGCGGCGGCGCCGCCGCCGCGCGGCGCGCTCCCCGAGCGCCTGCTCCGGTTCCGCCGCGCGCGCGCCGCGACGCGCCCGGCGGTCGAAAAGACGAACGACGAGGCTTCCGTCGACGAGACCGAGACCGAGACGAACACGGCGCGGGACGCCGCGGTGGACGGTTTCGTGGCGGCGCTCTCCGCCGCCGTCGAGCGCCGCGTCGCGCTGAGCGTCGTCGAGAAAAACGTATTTACTGTCGGACGAAAAACGACAAACGACGACACGGACGCGGCGTTCATCGGCGTTTTATTTTCGGGGGGGGTGGACAGCATGCTTCTCGCGGCGCTCGCGCACAGACACGTCCCTCCGGGTCGCGCCGTGGACCTCATCAACGTGTGTTTCGACGGGGGGAACTCGCCCGACCGCGCCGCCGCGCTCGACGGCGTCGCCGAGCTCGAGGCGCTCTTTCCGTCGCGCGCGTTTAGGCTCGTGCGCGTCGACGCGGACGTCGCCGAGGCGGACGCCGCCGCCTCGCGGCTCGCGAGTTTGTTGACTCCGGCGCGCACGGTGATGGACCGGAACATAGGCGCCGCGCTGTGGTTCGCCGCGCGGGGGGAAGGCTGGCTCGAGAAAAAGACGGAGGAGCGACTTGTCCGGGTCCCGTATTTCTCGCGCGCGCGCGTGCTTTTGCTCGGGCAAGGCGCGGACGAGCAGTGCGCCGGGTACTCGCGCCACCGCGTTTTGTTCCGGCGCGGCGGGAACCCCCTTCCGGGTCTCTCGGGTCTCGCTTCGACGCGCGACTGGGAGGCGCTCGGCGACGCCGTGCGCCTTGACGTGCGACGTCTGTGGCGGCGGAACATGGGGAGGGACGACCGGCTGGTGAGCGACCGCGGGCGAGAGGCGCGGTTCCCGTTCCTGGACGAGGGCGTCGCCGCGCGTCTGCTGGCGACGCCCCTGTGCGACGTCGCGGACCTGAGCGAAAGCCAAGAGCTCGGGGACAAGCTTCTGATCCGAGCCGCCGCGAGCAGGCTCGGCATGCACCGCGCGGCGGCGCGCGCCAAACGCGCCATCCAGTTTGGCTCGCGCGTGTCCAAGCGATTCGACGGTCGCGCCTTCGGGTCGGCGCGCGCGGCGCGCGGCGCGGGCGCGTCCTCCTTGTCGACCGGGTCCGCGCCGGAGTCGTAGACGCGCGGGAGGAGCGAACTGTGACCGGCGCGGTGTGCGGCTATGACTACTCGTATCAAAACATCTCACAGCGTACGGCGTCGTTCGACGGCGACGTCGCCTTCGAGAGGGCGGCGGCTTTCAACTTGGCGCGTTCTTTTTTACCGAGTTTTCTTTTTTTCCTCCCCTCGGAACCCTTGGCTTCCACGGGTCGCTTCGGTGGGGGAGGGGTTTGCTTCGCCGCATCCTTCTTGGATGCCTCGCGCTTCTCGCGCGCTATCCGCTGATACTCGTCCTGGAGCATCGGCGCTTGTTCTTTGATGACGCTGTACTCCACCGCCATCTCACGCGCTCTTCGCTCGATTTCATCCTCGTCGTCACTTTCCGCGAGAACCCTACCCCGCGTCGGAGCCGGAGCCTTGCGGGCGTTCAGAACCACGGGGCCCTTGACGCGGGCGAAAACCTGTATGGTCTCCCCATCGTCCGCGTCACCCATCTGACCTCCCGCCGGTCGACTGCACGCGGCGCAGTGTCAGCCCTCGCGGAAGGCGGCGGGCAAAAACGCTTTTCTGTTTGATGTGATGGCCTTTTTCGCACTCCCTCAGTGCCAGGATCGGTGCTCTCGAGCGTCAAAACCCCACGCGCGCGGCACGACACAGGAACAGGCCCGTTTTCGATTCGAGCGGCCGCGGGTGTCACGCAGATCATGTCTCGCCCCGTCCTCGCGAAGATCAAGCTCATGATCTCCGCGGGTGCGGCGAAACCCGCGCCGCCCGTGGGTCCCGCGCTCGGGCAGCACGGCCTGAACATCATGGAGTTTTGCAAGGCTTTCAACGCGAAGACTGCCGACCTGATACCGGACGCGCCCATCCCCGTGGTGATCACCGCGTACAAGGACAAGTCCTTCGAGTGGGAGATGAAATCGCCGCCCGTGACGTACTTCGTGAAAAAAGCCGCCGGCGTGGGGGGGGGAGGGCAGCGCCCGGGACACGAGGTCAAGGGCACGGTGTCGTTGAAACACGTGTACCACATCGCCAAGGTGAAGGAGCAGGATGCCGGAGGTTTGCTGTCGCTGAAACAGCTCTGCCGCGGCGTCATCGCCACGGCGAAATCAGCGGGGATACGCGTGGTGCGATAGTACAGTAGTAGCATAGAGTAGGGAACGACGATCGATGTTAAACGACGGTAGGTCGCACGTCTCGAGCCAGACGCCTTCGCCGCGGCGCGGAAAAATTTGGCATTCTTGCGAAAAGAGACAGAAAGCCGTCAAAATTTTTCCGAGTTCGTTCGACCCGTTAATGAGCCAGCGAGATCTGGGACGCCTCGTCTGGGACGCGGCCCTCGGCACTCGCTCCCGCGCCGTCGACTGCTGGGCCGCCCGCGCCGGCCGCGCGAAGTCAAGATGTCGGGAGGCGACGCCAAGTTCTTCACGTCGCACAAGAGGGGCGAGGTGGCGGAATGGCGCGAGGAGATCAACTCCACGGACAAAGATGTGCAGAAGAACGCGATTAAGAGGATCATCGCCAACATGAGCATCGGCAAGGACGTGTCCATGCTCTTCCCCGACGTGGTGAACCGCGCGCAGACCAACGACGTGGAGCTGAAGAAGCTGGTGTACCTGTACCTGCTTAACTACGCGAGGAGCCAGCCCGAGCTCACCATCCTCGCCGTGAACACGTTCGTGAAGGATTCCGCGGACCCGAATCCCTTGATCCGCGCCCTCGCCGTGCGCACGATGGGATGCATCCGCGTGGAGAAGATCACGGAGTACCTGTGCGACCCGCTGCAGCGGACGCTGACGGACGAGGACCCGTACGTGCGGAAGACCGCGGCGATCTGCGTCGCGAAGCTGCACGACATCAACCCCGAGCTCGTGGAGGACCGCGGGTTCGTGGACCAGCTGCGCGAGCTGCTCGCCGACGCCAACCCGATGGTGGTGGCCAACGCGGTGGCGGCGCTGACGGAGATCAGGGACGCGTCCGCGGGGGACCCGAGGCGCATCTTCCAGCTCAACGCGAACAACGTGTACAAGCTGCTGGCCGCGCTCAACGAGTGCACGGAGTGGGGCCAGGTGTTCATCCTGGATTCGCTCGCTTCGTACGTCGCGCAGGATGAGGCGGATGCCAAGAGCGTCGTCGAGCGCGTCACGCCGCGCCTGCAGCACGCCAACTGCGCGGTCGTGCTCTCCGCGGTGAAGGTGATCATGAGCCAGATGCGCTCCATCACGAGCTCGCCGGAGACGACGCGCGCGCTGGTCAGGAAACTCGCGCCGCCGCTGGTCACGCTGCTCGGCGCCGAGTGCGAGATCCAGTACGTGGCGCTGCGCAACATCAACCTCATCGTGCAGAAGTACCCGGAGATGCTGACGGGCGAGATCAAGGTGTTCTTCTGCAAGTACAACGACCCGATCTACGTCAAGCAGGAGAAGCTCGAGACGATGGTCAAGCTCGCGTCGGAGGCGAACATCGACCAGGTGCTTCTGGAGTTCAAGGAGTACGCCACGGAGGTGGACGTCGACTTTGTGCGCAAGGCGGTCCGCGCCATCGGCCGGTGCGCCATCTCCATCGAGGCGGCCGCCGAGCGCTGCATCGGCATTTTGCTCGAGCTCATCGGCACGAAGGTGAACTACGTCGTGCAGGAAGCCATCGTGGTGATCAAGGACATCTTCCGGAGGTACCCGAACCAGTACGAGGGGGTCATCGGCGTGCTGTGCGACTCGCTAGACACGCTCGATGAGCCCGAAGCCAAGGCGTCGATGGTGTGGATCATCGGCGAGTACGCCGAGCGCATCGACAACGCGGAGGAACTCCTGGAAGCGTTCCTGGACACGTTCCTCGAGGAAGCCCCGGAGGTGCAGCTGCAGCTGCTCACCGCCACCGTCAAGCTGTTCCTGAAGAAGCCGTCCGGCGGGCCGCAGGCGCTGATTCAGACGGTGCTCAATCAGGCCACCTCGGAGACGGACGACCCCGACTTACGCGACCGCGCGTACATCTACTGGCGCCTGCTGTCCTCGGACCCGGAGGCTGCCAAGGACGTGGTGCTGGCGACCAAGCCCACGATCCGGGACGACCGCAACGCGCTCGACCCAACTCTGCTCGACGAGTTGCTCAGACAAGTCTCCACGCTGAGCTCGGTGTACCACAAGCTCCCGTCGACGTTCGTGCCCGACGCGCGCGCGCGCGTCGCGGTGGCGCGGGAGGACGAGAGTCCCGCCGCGGAGCAGCAGAGTTCCGCGCCGCTGGACGTGATGAGCCAGATGGCGCCCTCCGCGCCGGCGCCGGCGCCGACGGGGGTGGACCTGCTCGCCGACCTGATGGGCGCCACCGCCGTCGCCGCGCCGGCGCCGGCGGCGAGCGCGAGCGTCATGGACGCGTTCGACCTCCCGGCGGCGGCGTCCTCCGCGCCGCCCCCGCCGCCCCCCTCCGAGCTTCTCACCGCGGAGAAGGGCCAGGGGCTGCAGATATCCGGCGTCGTGGTCCCTGGCGCGCACGGCGCGCCCGCGTACGAGCTGACGTTCACCAACCGCACCGCCGCGCCGCTTGACGGGTTTCAGCTGCAGTTCAACAAGAACGCCTTCGCGCTCGCCCCCGCGTCTCAGCCGCGCGTGGAGACGGTCCCCCCGGGAGAGAGCCGGCGCTGCTCGTTGCCGCTCGCGCTCACCGGGCAGTCCTCTGGTTCGGCTGCGACGGGCGCGCTGCAGGTGGCGGTCAAGTCGCCGCGGCAGAACGGCGCGGTGTTTTACTTCAGCGACCAGGTGCCCCTGGAGGCGCTCCTGCTCCCGGACGCCGAGCAGAAGGCGAGCGACGCGTTCGCGCAGCAGTGGCAGACGAGTCCGGAGCAGGCGCGGACGGTGGCGGCGCCCGCGGCGCTGGGAGGCGTCGAGCAGGTGGTCGCGCGCCTCCGCGCGCTGCGCTGGAACTTGGTGACCCAGCAGGCCATGGCGGGGACCCCGTTTACCGCCGCGTACTTTTCCGGAAAGACGCCCGGCCCCGAGGGGGAGAAGACGCTCCTGGTGCAGGTTGTGACGGCGCCGGGGTCGCCGGAGGCGAAAGTCGCCGTGCGCTCGAGCGTCCCGGGGTTCGCGGAGATGGTCTTCGCGTCCATGCAGCGCGCGCTCGCGTGACGCTCGGCGAGTAGCGCGGATAGCTAGGTACCGTAGTCTGGAATTAAGAAAGCGAGAAGGCGCGCAAAAAGGCTCTCGCGCGAAGGACTACGACGGCGCGGCGCGACTCCGAAGATAGTTTTGGCACGCCTGCGCGGCGGCGACTCGCGCCGCCGCGGTGCTCCCCGCGCGCTCCTCCTCCTCCGGACCTCCTCCCTTCGCGTCCGCCTCGAGGTGCAGCTTCACGGCGACCAGCGCGGCTCTGAGCGCGGCTCTATGCTCGTCCATCTCCTCGTCCGCCAGCGCCAGCCGCGCGGGCGGCGCGCGGCGCTTTCTCAAGTCGGCTTTGCTCGTCATCGCCAAAAACGGCGCCTCCTCCGCGGGACGACACAGCGTGTACGCGACGCCGCCGAGCCCGGCGCGCGCCGTTCTCCCCACCCTGTGCACGTACGTCTTCAAGTGCGTGGGCGCGTCGTACGATACGACGGCACCGACGCGATCGACGTCCAGCCCGCGCGTCGCGGCGTCCGACGCGATCAGCACCCGCGCGTCGCCGGCGGCGAACGCGCGCAGCGCCTCGGCGCGCGCGGCTTGCGGCGCAAAGGAGCTGTACTCGGCGAAGCGACGTCTTTGTCTTGGGTTTTTTGTCTCGGCGTCGTTCTTTTTTTGTTTTTCGTCGCGTACGTCGTCTCTCCCCTCCGCGGCGTCCATGGACGAGAGCAGCAGGAACAGCCTGTGCGTCGCCTCCACGGACGCGGTGAACACGATCACGGGCGTGTCCCCCGTCTTCCGCAGCAGCGCGCGCAGCGCGAGCGGCTTCGCGTCGCCCGAAGACACGGGCACCACCGCCTCGGTCAGCCCCTCGGGCAGGAGGTAGCGCGCCGACAACGAAGGCGGCGCGCCGTCCGCCGCGGCGACGAGCATGCGCGGCGCGTGAAGGAACATCTGGGCGAGTCGCGCGGGGTCCCGCGTGAGCGTCGCGGAGATGAGGATCTTCTTGAGCCTGCGGCGCGAGGCGCCCAGCTCGCCGACGGCGGTCCGCGGCCGCCGCGCGCCGGCGGCGGCCACCACCTGCGGCGTCCAGTTCTGGTACGACTGCCGCAGGATGCGGTCCGCCTCGTCGACGACCAGGTACTGAAGCCGGGCCAGGGAAAACCCCGGCTGGGTTTCGCGCAGGTGCGCGACGAGACGACCCGGAGGGGTCACCAGCACGTCCAGCTGATCCTGCGCGCTCGCGGACCCGTCGTCGAAGGCAGCCTCGAAGACGGTCTCCGCGGCGTCGTCGTCTCCGCGTCTCCGCCCAGAGGCGTGATTGACCCCGACTTTCAGGCCGACCGCCCGGCAGAGGGGCTCGAACACCCGCGCCACCTGAAACGCCAGGTCGCCAGTGGGCACGACGACGAGCGCGCGAAGCCTCGTCGTGGTCTTCTGACCCGCTAAACCCTGGACCAGGGGAAGCGCGTACGCCAGAGTCTTGCCGCTGCCCGTCGGCGCGCACACGCACAAGTCTCGGTCGAACCTCAAGCCGCCGCCGGTGTGTTGCCACACGGCAGATTGCACGCCGAACAAGCTGGACACGTCCAGTGCGTGCAGGCTGGCCTTTAGTCTTTCATCTAAGCCCGGAACCTCATCGAGCGCGACCGGATGCGCCGAAGGGAACGACGTCGGCTGTCGCATCCATCGTAAAGCCGGTTGCTTCATCCGCGCGCATCGGAATGTGCACGCGACCGCCGACGATGTTTTTTTTCGCCGGGCGTTTGCAGGTTTGGCTGGTTTAAAATGGTTCAGCTCGCAACAACTTTATTTCCTCCCAGAAAGACGCCGGAAATTCGCCAGGTCACCCACAACCTGCGTGGTTCAGGCTTGTCCGAAGATGACCACGACACTGCGAAGCGTCCGGCATGCCGCTTGCGTGGTTCTGGTGCTGGGTCTCGTGACGTCGTGTTCCTCCGAAACTCCCGCGGACGACGCCGACCGCCTGAGTCAAGATGGCGATTCGGTGACGGCACGATCTGGCGTCGGCCCGGCCATCGACGCCGAACTCGTGCTGAAGGACTTGATGTTGTGGATGAGAGACAACCACGATCTGGCACCTTTGCTCCATCCGGAGAACAGCGACTGGCTCGAGCGCTTCGCGCCTCGGGGCCCGAGTGGAGAGCAAACAGTCGCGTTGTCGTTCGCGTTGAGGAGCGCTTTGTCTCGAGAGATGGAGAAAGCCGCGTTGCTGCGGGAGGGATTCGACGCGTCGTCGCCGGGGAAGGCGGGCGAGGCGCGTCCGGAGGAATCGAGCTGCGTGGCTGAACGAGAACACACGGCGAAGGAAATGGAAGACCTGCGTCGCGCGCTCTCGAGCGCGAGAGCCGAGGCGGACGAGCGTCAACGCGCGCTGGAAGAGGAGCTACGCGAGAAGAAAAAGGCGCACGACGAAGTTCGCGCGCTTTACGAAGCCGCGTTGCTGGCTGCGAGGGACGCGGAGGAACGCTCCGCGGCGGATCCCGCGGAAGAGGTCGACGCCGATTCAGAGGGCGAAACGAGCCCGGTCGCCGCGGTGCTTGAAGAAGAGGGAGACGACGAAGAGCCGGAGCCGCCGGTCGAAGAGGCGGACGATTTCGAGCCGGAGCCGACGGCCGAGACGACCGACGACGAAGAGCCGGAGCCTCCGGTCGAAGAGGCGGACGATTTCGAGCCGGAGCCGTCAGTTGAAGAGGAGGACGACGAAGAGCCGGAGCCGCCGGTCGAAGAGGCGGACGACGAAGAGCCGGAGCCGCCGGTCGAAGAGGCGGACGACGAAGAGCCGGAGCCGCCGGTTGAAGAGGCGGGCGATTTCGAGCCGGAGCCGCCGGTCGAAGAGGCGGACGACGAAGAGCCGGAGCCGATGGCCGAGACGACCGACGATTTCGACCCGGACCCGCCGGTGGACGCGTCGGACGCCGTCGAACCCGACGACCCGACGCCTCATTTTTCTTCGCCGGACGCGCCGTCGCCCGGAACGGACGCCGGCGCCGTCGAGAGCGCGTTGCGACGAATCGTCGGAGGCGTCCACGCCGTCGCGACGCAGATCGTCGCCGCGGTGTATCCGGCGCTCGAATGGCTGGCGCGTTGGATGATGCGCTCTTCGCCGGGGGTGAAACTCTCACGAGCGCTGGACGCCGCGGCGTTGAAGCTCGAGTTGACGGCGTCCGCCGTCGACGCGCGTCTCGGCACTTCGCTCGCCTCACCGGGCGCTTTTCGGTTTCGAACGGCGGTCGAGGTATCGCTCGCCGTCGCCGCGCTCGTCGCGCTGCTCACCCTGCGGTGGATCGCGCGCGCGTGGTACAACTGGACGTTCAGACAGCAGGTCACGCCGAAGGACGCGCGAGCGAACAAAGGTCGTCTCGAGGGGACCGACGCGCCGCGACGCGAGACGGGGGTCGAGCGCTCGGACGGCGGCGGACCGGTCGCGAGCCCTCTCGGGTATCACTCGTCGGCGACGCTTCGCCACAGGTCGCATCCGACGCCGCAGGTACCGACGCCGCAGGTACCGATGCATCACGTACCGACGCATCACGTCCCGACGCAGCAGGCTCCGACGCAGTGGCACGCGACGCCGGCGGGAAACGCGCCGCCGCCGCGCGCGGTTTTCCCAACGGGACCGGCGTCGCCGGCGGACGGCGCGGACGCGCGTCTCCGCGCGTCCGCGCCGCCTCCGGTGCAGATGCGGAGGGGTCCCCCTCCGCGCGTGAACCCCGTGTTTAAGCCTCACGCGAGTTGACCGACGCGCCGGCGCTCTTTGTCGTCGACGATACGCGCGATAGTACCGGCACCTCTCAGTCTTTTGATACGTAGATTAAAAAACTTCTCCCGTTCACTTCTTGACGTACTTGTCGAGCGTCTCGGCGAGCGTCGTTTTGTCAAAGTCGGCGGTGAACACGCACCCGCCGAGCTCGCCCTTGAGCAGAATCAGCCTGAGCTTCCCGTTCGCCGCCTTCTTGTCGACGGCCATGAGCTTCTCGAACGTCTCCACGGTCATGCACTCCGGGACGTCCACCGGAAGGTTGAACTTCTTGAGCAGGTCCAGGGTCCGCGCCGCGACGCTCTCGTCGATCCACCCGAGCCGCAAAGACATGTCCGCCGCCATCACCGTCCCCACGGAAACCGCCTCGCCGTGAAGCCACTCGCCGTACCCGATGCCCGTCTCGATCGCGTGTCCGAACGTGTGCCCCAGGTTGAGCGTCGCGCGAACGCCTCCTTCCCTCTCGTCCAGCGCCACCACCTGCGCTTTGTTCACGCAGGATCGCTCGATCGCGCGAACCACTAAGGCGTCGTCGCGTCGCATGAGCGCGTCGACGTGCTTCTCCAGCCACTCGAAAAAATCCGCGTCGCGAATCAAGCCGTACTTCACCACCTCGGCCATCCCGGAGGCGTACTCCCGGTCGGGAAGCGTGGACAGCGTTTCCGTGTCGATCAGCACGCACTTTGGCTGGTAAAACGCGCCGATCATGTTTTTCCCGGACGGGTGGTTCACGCCCGTCTTGCCGCCGACGCTTGAGTCGACCATGGCCATCACGGTGGTGGGAATCTGGACAAAGTGCACGCCCCGCTGGTACGACGCGGCGGCGAAGCCGGTCATGTCGCCGATCACGCCGCCGCCGAGCGCCACGAACGTGGTCTGCCGGTCGAGTCTCGCGTCCAAGGCCTTGTCGAACACCTTCATCAGCACGTCCATGTTTTTGTGCTCCTCTCCGTCGGGAAGGATCACCACCTCCACGCGGATGTCGCCGCCTTCCGACAGCGCGGCGACGACTCGGTCGAGGTACAAGGGCGCGACGGTCTCGTTGGTCACCACCAACGCGGTGTTCCCTGGCACGTGCTTGCGGAGAAGGTCTCCCCCGGCGAGCAAACCCGAACCGATGTAGATCGGATACGTCCGATCTCCCAGCTCGACCTCCACCGTGGCGGCGGGCGAGGCCGTGGAGACGCTCGACGACATGACGCGAACCGCGCGCGGGACCTTGACGGAGCGAAGGGCTTTGGGCGCGGAGGCCGATTTCAACCCGAGGGCGGGACGGGCGCTGGGGCGGAGCGACGTTTGCATCGCGAGGAGGGTCTCGACAGTCTACTCCGAGGTCGCGGGCGAATACAGCGCGAGCTGCGAATGGAGCCTCAGGCGCATCCGCGGACTTTCGTCTGGTCGCCACCGGATAGCCGGAGTTTCGGAGATTATGCCCTGGATAAGTGCACGACGCGAGTCGGACTCTGTGCTTGGACGCAGTCTCGAAAAACGGAAAATCGATTGTCGCGACGAAATTCTTCTTTTCCCCCCCGCCGCCAGCTCGTCACAACGAGGGGAACGGGCATCTCGCCTGCAATCGCACGCCTCGGCGCCTCGCGCTCGTTCACTCGTACCGCGGCATCCGCCCCTGACGCTCTTCCGCGCCTGGGCGCTCGGGGATTTCGCACCTTCCGTCACTGGACACGGAAACGGGAAAGCAATGTCGTACCTCGTCGCGTTCCCGTCCGCGTGCTCGAGCGCGCCCGTCCCGAAACGCGGCGAGCGCTCGAGCGCGAGGTTCGGCGGGGAAAAAGCCCGCTCGGCTTCGCATGGACACGCCGCGAGAGGCGGGTTTCCCGCCGCCTCGCGCGCGCGGCTCACGAGCGTCTCGCTCGCGGCGCCTGACTCGAGCAATGTGTCGACCGACGTGTCGCTGGAGGACCAGCTCGCGGCGCCCGCGAGCGTTCCGCCCCCGAGCGTCGCCGAGAGCGCCTTCGAGCCGCCTTCTCCCCCGGTGAGCGCGCAGACCGAGCCCGCGAAGACCTCATTCCAGAAACGCGTCGAAGCCGCCGCCGCCGCCTTGAAAAGCGGTAGGGCGAGTCAGACTCGACGCCAGGCGCCGACGGCGGCGCCGGCGCGGCCGGCGCCCGCCGGGCGGGCCCCCGCTCGTCCGTCGAAGGGCGGCGCGTCTCCTCTCGCCGG
>ENA-OUOG01000545-OUOG01000545.1-marine-metagenome-genome-assembly--contig:-NODE-545-length-49234-cov-5.008747_pt1 | contig 49234 bp, 47 predicted proteins | sample MGYA00248635_ERZ508505 | MGnify/ENA primary metagenome ERZ508505 (study PRJEB26176, sample SAMN06267871) | marine metagenome | isolation source: Saanich Inlet, British Columbia, Canada | place: Pacific...
GTTCCCGTGCGTCGCAATCACCACGTCCAAGTCCCCGTCCCCGTCCAAATCCCCCATCGCCATCCCATTGTCCGAATACGGGTGCTCCAGCACCGCGTCCCCCGCGCTCACCACCGTGAACGTTCCGTCCGCCTCTCCGCGGTACAGGATGTTCGGCGCTGGGCTGAATAGATAGTCGTTCGCGATGTACAGGTCGTGCAGGCCGTCCTGGTTGTAATCGAAGAAAGACGTTCCCCACGTCATGCCCGTGTCGTCAACCCCAGCCGCTTCACCGACCGCGTTGAACGTGCCGTCGCCGTTCGAAAGGAACAGCTCGGAGGGGTACAGGTTTGAAATGTACAGGTCGAGGAAGCCGTCGTGGTTGACATCGGCCGCATCGACGCCCATGCAGTTGCCTTGGTAGTTGAGGCCGGCCGCAACGCCGGCGCTCGTGAATTGGCCGGAGCCGTTGTTGAGGTAGAGCAGGTTGGTTTGGTTCGCGTCGTGCGTCAAGTACACATCCTGATCGCCGTCGTTGTCCACGTCGAGGAAGATCGAGCCCATTGCCACCCCCATGTCCAGCGCGCCGCTTGCGAAGGTGGCGTTGGCGAAGCCGGTGCCTTGTTGGTTGAGCCAGAGCACGTTTTGGGCTGACAAATTCGAACAATACAGGTCCACCCACCCGTCCCCATTGACGTCCGCCGCATTCAAGCTCCGCGTGGTGCTCAACACCCCCATGCCCCAGTCGTCGGTCACGTCCGTAAAGGTGCCATTCCCGTTGTTGAGGTACATCCGATTCGCGCTGTTGCTGTTCCCCGTGGCCAAATCCGGATCCCCATCGTTGTCCACATCCACCCAAATCGCCGACATGGTGTTCCCCGGATCTGCGACCCCGGCAGCCGCTCCCACCTCCTGAAATTCCATGTTTCCTAAATTCCGGAACAGCCGATTCACCCCCAGCCGCGTGCCAACGTAAATGTCCAGGCGCCCATCCCCGTCGTAATCGGCCAATGCGATGGCGTGGTGGAATCCTGGCGTTCCCCCCAAACCACTCGATTCCGATACGTCGGTGAAGAGGGCTTGACCTGTTGCAGGGCCCACCAAGGCAAGGCATCCAAGCGCAATCAAAAGGGTTCGATGGAACATGACGCAGAATTTGAAGAACAATTTACGGCGACCTTGGTGGTTTTCTTGGTGACCACGAGCGCGCCCGCAACTGATTCTTAATATAGTGATTATACGCATTGGTCTGTTAAATTATATCTTATACAGTCCGTTTCGTATCCTTGCGCCGTATTCGTTCAACGAATGGGTACGAGTAGATTGTTAGGATGGAAGGACGCAGGGGTGCGTCCTTCTTTCGTTTTGGGTTGAGGAAAAGGGGGGAGTGAACAGGATTTGGTGGAAAAGGTTTGGCGCGAATAGAAAAAGGGCTATATTTGCCCTCCCTTAAACGAGGACATCAGAACATGGCCCATCACAAATCAGCGCTGAAGCGCATCCGCTCTGACGAAAAGAAGCGAGCTCGCAACCGTTACTACCACAAGACGGCACGGAATGCCGTTCGCAACTTGCGCGCGATGACCGACGCCAAGGAGGCAGCAGAAATGCTTCCGAAGGTGAGCGCCATGTTGGATAAGCTCGCTAAGACGAACGTCATTCATAAGAACAAAGCCTCCAACCTTAAATCCAGCCTCGCCGTTCACGTAGCGAAGTTGGGATAAGCGTTGCGCTTTTCGATATTCGGGCCTCCTGTGAGAACAGGGGGCCTTTTTTTTGCTCGAGGGTCGGGCGAGGTGGAAACGAGAATGGAACGAAATGGACGAGGTGAAGGAAGTGGGGGTGCCGTTGCGCGCTGCGATGCCGAGGGAGCGGTTGATGTTAGAAGGGCCGGAAGCGCTTTCCGACGAGGAGTTGTTGGCGATCTTGATTCGGACGGGGCCTGCGGGGCGATCGGCACTTGAGGTGGCGCGCGAACTGCTGGCGTTGGCGGGCGGGCAGCTGGGGGATTTGGGGAGGATGCCAGCTGATGCATACCGGTTGGTGCACGGAATCGGGGCGGAGCGAGCAGTGGGGCTGGCGGCGGCGATGGAAATTGGTCGGCGGCGTGCGCAGGCCGCGGCGGAAGGTGGGGAGACGAAGGTGGTTCGGGCTTCGGATGTGTTCCAGCGGTTCAAGCACCGGTTGGGGGATTTGGCGCACGAGGAGTTTTGGGTGGTGTACTTGAGGCGTTCCAACGCAATCCTTGCGGAGTTGCGCATTTCAAGCGGGGGGCTGTCGGGCACGGTGGCCGATCCGAAGGTGATTTTTGGGAAGGCGCTGGCGCTGCGGGCGGCGGCGTTGATTTTGGTGCACAACCATCCGTCGGGAAACCGCTCGCCGAGTGCGAGCGATCGGCAATTGACGCGCAACATGAAGGAGGCGGGGGCGTTTTTGGATCTGCCGGTCTTGGATCACCTCATCGTTACGCGAAGCGGGTATTACAGTTTTGCGGATGCGGGGGCGTTGTGAGCGGTTGTACTATAAATTCGTCTCATGCAAAAACTACTGAGCATCGTGGGTGCGCGGCCCCAGTTCATCAAGGCTTCAGCGCTCAGTCGGGAGTGGAAACGTGGAGATTGGGGCGTAGAAGAGCAGGTCTTGCACACAGGGCAACACCACGACGAGGAAATGAGCGAGGTGTTTTTTCGGGAGTTGGGGATGGAACCGCCCGAACACCGTTTGTCGGTGAGTTCGGGCAACGTAGCAATGCGCATGGGAGAGATGATGAAGGGCATTGCAGAGGTGGTGGAACGGGATCAACCGGATGCATTGTTGGTATACGGAGACACCGATTCCACGTGGGCGGGTGCTTGGGTGGCGGCGCGGTGGGGCATTCCGTTGGCGCACGTGGAGGCGGGGTTGCGGTCGTTCGATCGAGCCATGCCAGAGGAGGTGAACCGCGTGCTGACGGACCACGTGGCGCGGTGGCTGTTCTGCCCCACCGATGAGGCGGTGCGCAATTTGGAAGGGGAGGGATTGACGCGCGGGGTCGTCCGCACAGGGGATTTGCAATGGGATACGGCCCGGTGGATGGCGGACCAGGTGGTTGCCCCTGTTGCTGAAGAAGGCGTGTTGCTCACCTTGCACCGGCCGTCCAATGTCGATGACCCGAGGCGACTCCGTCGGTGGATGGAGTCCATTGCTCAGCTGGGTGAGCGCATTCATTTCCCGGTACACCCAAGAACGGGCGCAGTATGCGAGCGCATTTGGGGAGCGGACTGGCGAGCTGAACTCGCTCGCATGGGGTTTGAGTTGTCCGGGCCGTTGGGATACCGGGCACTGATCGAGCGCGTGCAAGCGGTTCGCGCTGTCATCACCGATTCTGGGGGGTTGCAGAAGGAAGCGTACGGGTTCCAGAAGCCGTGCGTGGTGACGCGACCGGTAACGGAATGGGTGGAGTTGGTGGAGCAAGGGGCGGTGCACTTGTGTGGAGAGCCGGAGGGGCTCGCCTCAGCTTGGGATTGGTTGGCGCAAGCGGCGCCGCCGAAGGTGGGTCTGTATGGTCACGGCGATGCTGCTCGGCAAATCGCGGAGGCGATGAGTCGATCGCCATGGCAGTGACCGTCCAACTCGAGGGCGGGAAGCGCACGCCGCGCCACGATTACGCGGCTCGGGTGGTCTTCGATGTCATCCTCGGGCTGGAGTGGAAGTGGGTGGAATCGCAAGGAGAAGTGGTCATCCCAGCGTCGGAACTACTGGGTTCGGACGTCCGGTGGGTGGGGCCTCCGTCGTCGCCATGGAAGAAGTGGAAGTTGCCGTTCGTGGAGCAGGGTAAGTTGGATGCGTTTGCATTTGCGTTTTGGATGGCTTCGCGGATGGAGGAGTGGGGGGATGGAGTGCGCGATGAACACGGCCGTTTCCTCGGGGCGAGCAGTTGGGCCGCCCGGCAAGGAGTGCTTGAACGGCCCGTGTTGGAGGAAGTGGTCCGGGCATGGGCTGTGGAGGCGGGGCTGCCCGCGCCACCACCTCGGCCTTGGACGTGGTGGGCGACCATCGATGTGGACAACGCGTTTGCATACCGCCACAAGCCGGTTTGGCGGAAGGCGGCGGGATTCGTTCGGGATGGCTTGCGCGGGGATTGGGCCGCGATGAAGGAGCGGTGGGCTGTGCTTTTGGGCCAAATCCCCGATCCGTTCGACACCTACGACGCCCTCCTGGACTTCCACGAAGCCGCCGCCACGCCGAGCCGGTTCTTCTTCCTCCTCGCCGACCGCGGCCCCCATGACGAAGGCCTCGCCCCCCACTCACCCGGCCTCGCTGCCGCCATCCGCCACGTTGCCACCCGCGCCGAAGTCGGCATCCACCCGGGCCACGCGAGCCACGGCCACCCCGACCGCGTCCGCCGTGAAACCGCGCGCCTCGAAGCCATCCTTTGCCGCCCGGTCCACCACGCCCGCCAGCACTACCTCCTCCACGACGCGCCACGCGCTTGGCCCGCCCTCGTCGAAGCCGGACTCGCCCACGACTGGAGCCACGGTTTCCATGACGCCATCGGCTACCGCGCCGGCCTCGCGCGCCCCTTCCCCGCCTACGACCTCGGCACCGAGCGCCCCCTGCCCCTCACGGTCCACCCCGTCAACGCCATGGAAACAACCCTCGCCCGCTACATGGCCCTCCCCGCAGACGCCACCACGCTCCAACGCGTCTGGGACTGCGCCGCTGCCGCCCGGCGCGTCGATGGGGAGTTCACCACGCTTTGGCACAACGAGACGTACGCCGGGCGGGGCGAGTGGAACGTTTGGCGCACATTTTACCAAACCTTGTTACAAGACCGCCCCCAAGCCCTCCGCTGAGCCCGCACGCGGCGTAACTTTCCGACATGATCCATGACCTGTCGAAGCAGCCCGGGATGCTGGGCGTTTACATCGCCGAATTGCGCGACCTCACCATCCAAACCGACCGCCTGCGTTTCCGCCGCAACCTCGAGCGGGTCGGCGAAGCCATGGCCCACGCCATTGCGCCGACGCTGGCCTACGAAGCCACGGACGTGGTCACCCCGCTGGGCGATGCGAAAGGGGTCAAGCTGGTCCAACAGCCGGTCCTCGCGACCATTTTGCGAGCGGGCTTGCCGATGCATCAAGGGTTCTTGAATGTGTTCGATGCGGCGGACAACGCCTTCGTGACCGCGTACCGGAAGTACGATGAGGGCGGGGATTTTGAAATCGAAGTGGAGTACCTGAGCACCCCCGACCTCGAAGGGCGGACCGTCGTGCTCGTCGACCCGATGCTCGCGACGGGGGCTTCCATGGTCTTGGTGTTGAAGGCGCTGCAGCGATTCGGTCAGCCCGAGCGGATCGTTGTGGTCTGTGCCATTGCCAGCCGAGAAGGGGTGGAGGCTGTGCGGAAGCAGGCGCCGAAGGGCGTGGAGATTTGGGCGGCGGCCATTGACGACGAGACGACGGCTCGGGGTTACATCGTGCCGGGATTGGGCGACGCGGGGGATTTGGCTTACGGATTGAAGCGCTGACGAATGGGGCCGCTTGAGGTCATCGGTTGGATGCTGGCGGCGGTGGTCAAATTTCTGGTCACGCCTTCGCTGATGGTGGCTCGCGGCATCGAGCCGTGGGAGGTCATCGGCGTGACGGCTGCCGGTGCCGCGTTGGGGGTGGGCGTGTTTTTTCGATTTGGGCGGTGGTTGTTTGCGGCTTGGGCGAGGCTGACGGAGCGCAGGGATCGGCCCAAACGCGTATTCACCCCAGGACGCCGGCGCATCGTGCGGTTGCGCAAGCGATTTGGGGTGTGGGGATTGCTGGTGGTCAGTGGGTTGATTTCGGTGCCCGTCGCCTCCTTGCTCGCCGCGAAGTACTACCAACACGATGGCCGCATGCCGTGGTTGCTGATGGCGGCCTTTGGGGTGTGGGCGGTGCTGCTGACGTTTTTAAGTTGGGGCGTTCGCCACGGCGTGTCTGCGGTGTAACTTCGAGGCATGGCAGCGGATTTGTTTTTCGATTTGGACCGGACGTTGTGGGACTTTGATCGCAACAGCCGCCAGGCCCTTGAGCTCGTGTTCGTGGAGCACGCGGCGGCGGAAATGCCCGAGGCCGATGTGCAGCAATTCATCGCGGTCTACGAGCGGGTGAACGAGGAATGTTGGGCTGCGTACCGTGCGGGCCACATGTCCCAAGCCGAACTCCGCCCCACCCGATTCCGCCGGACCCTGGCCGCCCTTGGACTCCCCCCCGGTTCCCTTCAAGACGACCTCGCTCACGCCCTCGGCCAAGCGTACGTCGATCGCTCGCCCTACCTCCCGCACCTCATTCCTGGAGCCATGGAGGTCGTCCAAGCCCTCGCCGCTCGGGGCCACCGCATGTTCATCCTGACGAACGGATTCGAAGAAGTCCAACACATCAAGATGGAGCACTCCGGGTTGCGCCCCCACTTCGAAGCGGTGTACACCAGCGACGCACTGGGCCACAAAAAACCCGCCCCCGAGGCGTTCCATGCAAGCTTGAAGGCCGCAGGCAGCCGGGCGGAAGATGCGGTCATGATCGGCGATGACCTCGAGTGCGACGTGGTGGGCGCCCAGCAAGTGGGCATGCGTTCGGTGCACTTCAATCCGCGGTCGCAGCGGCACCGGGAACAGGTGTGGCGCACGGTCACGGATTTGGGCCAAATCCTGGAGCTCCCACTCACCCGCTCCTCCACGCAGATGACGTAACTTGGCGAAAATTCCAAGCAACCATGGCCGCAGACGACCCCAAATCCCGCCCTCCTTTTAACATCGAACTCCCGGAAGACCAAGCCTTCGGAGTCTATGCGAACCTCGCGGTCATCACGCACAGCCCGGTGGAATTTGTGCTCGATTTTGCCCAAATGGCGCCCGGCCTTGCAAAGGCCCAAGTCCGCAGCCGCGTCATCCTCGCCCCACACCATGCAAAGCGGCTCATGCGCGCCCTCAACGAGAACGTCCAGCGCTTCGAAGCGCAGCACGGTCCCATCAAAGAAATCGGTGGCCCGAGCAACGATCCGGCGATGCCGATGACGTTCAGCGGTCCGCAGGGCGAAGCATAACCCGCCCTGCGCGCACGGTACCGAGCGCCCCTCCTTTCAAGGGCGTTTCGGTGATGCCCGGGTAATCCGGCACGTTCACCCCGCGGCTCGCGCCCTTCGGCACCGGCCCGTCCAATCGGAACCAGGTCAACCGCGCTGGCGCACCCGCCTCCACGTGAACGGGATCCAAGCCCAGCACACGGCGCGGTCCGTCCGTCAAGGCGGCCACAAGGGCGTCGAGTCCCGCCTCCCCAAGTCCGGCCCACGCCACCGCAAACGCCGTTTCGATGCCGGCTATGCCTTCGGGCGCCAGCATGAACTCCACGTCGTGGTGCTCCAGGTCCTCCGGTCGGTGGTCGGAGACGATGGCGTCGATGGTTCCGTCCAGCACCCCTTCGCGCAGCGCATCCCGGTCCACGTGCGACCGAAACGGCGAACGGTTGCGCAGGGTCCCGTTGAATCCGCTCAAATCGGTGTCGCAAAAAAGCAGGTGGTGCGCCGAAGTCGCACACGTGACGCGCAGGCCCTCCGCTTTCGCGGCGCGCACCATGCGCACGCCTTCCGCCGTCGTCAGCAACGCGATGTGCAACCGTCCGTCCGTGTAGCGAGCGATTTCGAGGTCGCGGTGAAGTCGCATGGTTTCGGCGATGGCGGGCGAGCCCATCAGCCCGAGTTGGGTGCTCGTGACGCCTTCGTGCATCACCGCGTCGGGGTTGAGCCGCGTTTCATGGGGGAGGGACCAAACCGCCACGCCAAAGTCCGCAGCGTACTCCAATCCGCGGCGCAAGAGCTCCGGATGTTCGATGGGCCCGTCGTCCGAGAAGCCCACAGCACCGGCTTGGCGCAGGTCGTTCAGCTCCGCGAGGTTTTTGCCGGCGAGCTTCGCGGAGAGCGCTCCGATGGGATGGAGGTCGATTGCCTGGCCCTCGGCACGGCGCATCAAGTAGTGGATTTCGGCCTTGTGGTCAAGGGGCGGGGTGGTGGAGGGGAGGACTGCGACGTCGGTGAACCCTCCGATTTGGCCTGCAGCACACCCCGCGTCAAGGCCTTCCTTCACCTCTTCTCCAGGATCGCGGAAATGGGCCTGTGCATCCACCCATCCCGGCGAAATGCACGCGCCTTCGGACTGCCAAATCGGCTCGCCCTGATCCGTCAAATCGGTTCCCACTTCCACAATTTCGCCGCCTTGAATGCGCAAATCGACGGTCGCCCCGTGGTGCGGTCCCTGCGGATCCACCACCCGCGCCGCTCGGATCAGGAGTTTTTCTTCCATGGTCTCAGCAACAAGATTTCAAAAAGCAGCGCGGCCAAGGCCAACGCCAACATCAACCGCCAATGGGGTTGCCCCCGCTCAAATCGCGTCACGAGGTTCCCGACCGTGGCTTCTGTGGCATCCCAAACCGAAGCGGCCTCCCACCCCGCATCCCGCAGCGCATCCTGCCACTCACTCGCGGAGTAGGGCTCGGGATTCGATTCCCGCCGGTCGTGGTTGACCCCCACGGTGGCCAAAATCCGTCCGTCCTGCGTCAGCTTGTAGTTGCCCGCAGCCCGCAAGGCCGAGGGCAATTGAACCTCCAAGGCCCCACGCACCTGCGCGAATGGAGGAAGCAACGGGGCGGAGGAACCGTCCAACGGCTCGAGTTTCAGCGACACTTCCGTGGCTTCCTGACGCAGACGCCAAACCCCACCCGCTCCCAACGTTACGGCGTGAATCGGCGTGGTGCGCGCGCGCTCGGCCAACCGCAGCCAAGTCGGAACCCACAGGGCGTGCCGAGTGAAGTTCGAACGTTCCGGATCCAAATCCGCGTGGAAGACGAAAACCATTCCCGACCCCACCGGCGAAGCCGTCAAGAACGGAGCACCCGACTGCAACGTAGCCAGGACCTCGTCCCGCGGCTGGAGGCTGACGTTGCGGGTGCAGCGAGCCCTCGGCAGATCGGGCCGTTCGGGGACTTTGCCGAACACCCCTTGAAAGAGCGGGTGTTCCCAGCGCAGGTTGCTCACGCGGTTATCCGCCGATTGCCAAACGGCTGGAGAAGCCCCCACCAACCCCGTATAAAAATCCGCACTTCCCGTGTCGCCGCTATCGGGAACGACCACCACAGTGCCGCCCCGCTCAGCAAAGGCCCGCAGCTCGGCGGCGAGTCCAGAGGTCAGTCGTTGGTACCCATATACCACGGCAAGGTCCTGGTCGGCGAGCCGCTCGGGTTCGAACCCTTCCGTGGTTTCCCACGTGACTTCATCGGTCCGGTAGACTTTCGCCAGTGCGGCGCCCACTTCGGGGGCTTGGCCTTCGGTCAGCCCGATGGCGCGGGTGGCCTCTGCGACTTCGAAGCCGAAATGGTAGGTATCATCGAATTGGACCGGGGCGTCGTCGATGACGACCTGCGCGGCGCGCCAGCCCGGCGCGCCGTGGGTGAAGCGAAGCACCGTGTCGGTGGGCATGCCCGGCACCACGTTGAAGGTGCCGATGGCCGTGCGGCGGCCGTCGATTTCAAGGCGAATCGGCAGGCCGTCTGCCCCCGATGAAGCGTTGTGATCGAGTCGAACGTGAAGCGCAGCAGGAGCACCCGCGAGGCGCATCGGGCTGTCGAACCAAACCGAGTCGACCCAAACATTCGGGAATCCCCCCGCCTCACTGGGTACGAACGCCACGGGCCAACCCGCAGTGGCCGCGGAGTCGGGGGCGCCTGGAGCGCGTTCGGGCAAGGCGTGGGTGTTTCGCTGAAGGTCGGTGAAGAGGTAGAGGGAGCGCCGCCGGTCCGTTTCGTTCGCGAGGGCTTCTTCGGCGCGGTTGAGCACCGCTTCGAGGGGGTGGACGTCGGGAACTATTTCGATTTCACGGAGCCGTTCGAGGGCTTGTTCGCGGGTGAGCAGGCGTTGGTCGCGGCCGGAAAAGGACTGGGTGAAGACGTGGAACCGGTCGGTTTCGCCGTATTGCTCGATGATGGTGGCGGCTTTGTCGCGCGCGACGGCGAGGAGCGGGCCGCGTTCGCCTTCGGCTTCCATGGAGAGGCTGTTGTCGAGAAACAGCGAGATGGCGGCGCCGTTGGTGCCCTCGCCTTGGAGGCCGGCAGGCGGCGGGGTAAAGGGTTGGGCGAAGGCGAGCACGAGGCCGGCGATGGCCAGGAGGCGGGCGAGGAGCACGAGCAGGTGCTTGAGGCGCTGGGTGGAACGGGTTTCGCGTTCAACCTGCTGGAGGAAGGCGACGTGCGAGAAGGCAACGCGCTTGTACCGCCGGAAATTCAGGAGGTGCACGATGATCGGAATGGCCAACGCGCCGAGGCCCCATAGTATTTCCGGATGCACGAATTCCATCGGGCCAAATTTAGCGCCAATTTTGCACCCCGATGGCGAAGAACTCCATGAATCTCACCGCGGCCGAACTCCGGTCGTTCTTGCTCGAAAAAGCCGATCAGTACGAGACGCGGGCGTTCATTCCGGACGACCCGGTGGACGTGCCGCATCGGTTCAGTGACGCGGGCGACCAGGCGATGGCGGGGCTGTTTACGGCGCTGATTGCGTGGGGGAATCGGAAGGCGATTTTGAAGAGCGCGGACGAGTTGATGCGGCGGATGGACGGGGCGCCGGCCGATTTCGTGGCGGGGGCGACGGCGGGCGAGGTGGAGCGGGCCTTTGCGGGCTTCGTGCACCGGACGTTCATGGCGGTGGACGTGGGGGAGGTGGTGCTCGGGGTGCAGCGGGCGGTGGCGGAGGCCGGCTCGTTGGAGGAGGCGTTTGGGCAAGGCCAATCCGCGTTCGATCGCCTCGCGACGTTCCACGACCTGGTCTTCGCGGGCCGGCCGGCCGACCTGCGCAGCCGGAAGCACGTGGCCGATCCGCGGAAGGGCTCGGCCGCCAAGCGGTTGAACATGTTCCTGCGGTGGATGGTCCGACCGGCGGCGCGCGGGGTGGACCTCGGCCTCTGGCCGGGCCTCGGCACCGCGGGGCTCATGATGCCCCTCGACGTGCACACTTCGACCATCGGGCGGCGGCTCGGCTTGCTGACCCGCAAGGCGAACGACTGGAAGGCGGTGGAGGAGCTGACCGCCTCGTTGCGGGAGATTGACCCCGTGGATCCGGTCCGGCTCGACTTCGCCCTCTTCGGCCTCGGGGCCATCGAAGGGTTTTGAGCATGGGGAAATCGTTGCGCGCTCGAATTGAAATCCCCACTTTTAAAGAGGCGGGCTCGCTCGAAAAAAGTGGGGATTAGAATCCTAGCGGACGCAAAATTTGGCCTGACAAATGCTCCAAGTTGACGAACTTGCCCGCATGGCGGAGCAAGTGAAGACGGGAGACGGCTCGTGGACCCTCAAAAGCGAGCAATTCGGTGTGACGTATCACAGCGTGCACGGGGCGCGCACGGAATCGGAGCACGTGTTCATCGAGCACGGGTTGGCCCAGGTGCCGGGCGACGGGCCGATTCGGGTGTTTGAGGTCGGATTTGGGACGGGGCTCAATGCGGGGCTGGCTTGGGCGTGGGCGAAGCGGACGGGGCGGAGGGTGGAATACCGCGCGGTGGAGGCGTTTCCGGTGGACCTCACGGTGGAAGTGCCAGGGCTCACGGAGGAGGAGGCCGCGCAGTTAAAGGCGGGGACGAGCTGGGAAACGTCGGAGTTCCGGTTTGAAGTGGAGGTGGCGCGGTTGGAGGATTTGGCGTTCGAGGAGGCAACGATCGACGTCGTGTTTTTCGATGCGTTTGCCCCGTCGGCGCAGCCGGAGTTGTGGCGGCAGGAGGTGTTCGAGTCCCTCGGCGAGGGGGTGGTCGATGGGGGGAGGCTGGTGACGTATTGTGCGCAGGGCGAGGCGCGGCGGGCGATGCGAGCGGCGGGGTGGCGGGTGGAGAAGGCGCCGGGACCGCCGGGGAAGCACGAGATGACGGTGGCGTTTCGCGAGGCGGTGAACCGATTCAATGTCCGGGCTTACGCACTCATCGTCGAAGGCGGTCGCGTGTTGACGGTGCGGGAGAATTTGCCCGGCGGGCCGGCCACGAAGTTTCCGGGCGGTGGGGTGGAATTCGGCGAGGGGCCGGAGGATGCGGTGTTGCGGGAATTGCGGGAGGAGCTCGGGGAAGCGGGCGCGGGCGAAATCACAGGCCACGCCTACACCACCGGCTTTTACGTCCGGAGCATCTTCCGTCCTTCGGACCAAATCCTGTCGCTGTACTACTACGTCCGCCTCCACCGTCCGCTCGACGTGCCGATAGCGCCCGATGCACCGGTCAAGGTCGCGGGGGGAGAAGCGGGGTTGAAGTGGCGGTGGGCGTGGGTGGGGGAGTTGGTGGATTTGGCCTTCCCCATTGATCGCCACGTGGCGGAACATGTCTTGACCTCCTGACCATGAGGACAGTTCTTTTGATTTGGCTCATTGCCGTGACGTTGCTGGAAGGAGTGTTGGGGCTGATGCTCGTGGTCGCCATCGGGATGAGCTCGATGGCGTTCACGTCGGAGGAGGCGATTCGGAATCCGACCCTGTGGTTGTTCATCTTCAGCCTGTTCGTGCTGATGGGGGTGCTGGGCACGGTGATCGGCTTGCAGTGGTACTTTTTCTCGGTCAAAAAGCGACGTGCTGCCTTCCTGCTTTCCTGCCTGCCGGTGCTCGTGGTGGTGTTTTCGGGGCCGTTGGAGCGGGGGGTGACGCGGGTGATGCGGTGGATGGATGGGCCTCGGGTGAAAGGGGTTTGGCCTGATCAGTCGAGCAAGCCCCACCGCTCGTTCACGCACGCATCGACGCGCTCCACGAGGTTCATCGGCGACATCGTCCGCCAGCCCAGCTCCGCCAGCTCGCCGCCCAACGCGAAGTAGCCATCGAGGTCGATCGCCTGCATGTCCTGCATGACGTGCTCGCGGAAATTCAGCAACGCGATCCAACCGTCGTCCTCGGCCACCTCGTCGAACCACTCCTCGTAATAGCAGTCGTCGCTGTGGTGGAAATTCAGCACGTTTTCGCCGATGAGCACGAACCGCCGGATGCCCTCGTGCACCAGCGCATCGATGACGTTCCGTTTCAGCAGCGCGATGTCGTTGTACAGGCAGTCGTTCCATTCCCCGATGAATTCGAGGATGGCGCACGCGTCATCGTAATCGACGTAGAGGATTTTGCACAGCAAGGTGGGAGAGCCGAAGTCGTCCCATTGCGGGTGGATGTAGTGGTTGTAGACCAAACGCGAATACTCCAACTCGCTGTACTCCCGCCCAAAAAACGGCGACCGCTCGTCCTCACTCGCCACGTAATGGTTGCGCCAAGCGTAATAGGGTTCGAGGGTGTGCATGTCAGTCGGGGCGTTTCAGGGTTTCAAGGGCAGCGCGGACGCTGCCGGTTTGTTCGAGCAAGGCGGCCGCATCCTCGTCGGACAGGTCGCTCCACTCCTGGATCATACGGATTCCCCGATCCACGAGTTTCGAATTCGAGGGGCGCATGTCGATCATTCGCGAGCCCTTCACGTGGCCGAGTCGAATGAACGTTACCGTGGTCAACAAATTCAGCACGTGTTTGGTTGCGGTGCCCGCGTTCAATCGCGTCGACCCCGTCACGAATTCGGGGCCCGTGACCACCTCAATCGCCTGGTGCGCCGCCGCCGCCGCGGCCGAGTCCGGGTTGCACACCACAGCCACCGTGTGCAGCCCGTGCGCCCGCGCCGCCTCGATTCCCCCCACCACATAAGGCGTCCGCCCCGAAGCCGCAATCCCCACCACCGTGTCGCGCGCCGGGTCTGGCCGGAACGCCTCCAAATCCCTCCACGCCCCCCGCGGGTCGTCCTCCGCCCCCTCCACGGCCGTCCGAATCGCCCCATCCCCCCCGGCAATCAACCCCACCACGCGGCCGGGCTCCACCCCGAAGGTCGGCGGGCACTCGCTCGCATCCACCACCCCCAACCGCCCACTCGTCCCCGCCCCGAGGTAAAACAACCGCCCTCCATCCCGCATCCGCGCCTCCAGCACCTCGATGACGGCCGTCACTTCAGGCAACGCCCGCCCGACGGCCTCCCAGGCCGCCCGATCCGCCCGGTGCATCCGCTGCACCAAATCCGCCACCCCCGCCCCCTCGAGCGGCCCGTGGTCGCCCTCCTGTTCCGTCGGGGGAACAAACCGCTGTTGATTCTTCGCGTTCACGCCCGAAAGATACGCCGCGCCCCGTCCCTACCTTTCGGGTCATGACGACGAAATTCCGCTTTGCGATGGTGGTGCTGGGGCTGGGTTTGGCCTGTGCGCCTGCTGCCCTTCAAGCCCAGGAGGACGAGGCCCCGAGCGGCCTGCCAGTGAAGTACGCGCTGCAATTCGCCGATGCGCGCCACGACTACAACGTGGGCAACCTGCGCGGTGCCTTGACGACGTACCGCGATTTGCTCGACGAGTTGCCCGATGACGCCCGGGTCATGCTGTGGATTGCGCGCTGCCATGCGGGGTTGCGCCGGGAAGATTTGGCGTTGACCTACCTCGACAAGGTGGCGGATGCGGATGCGGATTTGGCCAACGAGGAACAGCGCTTTCGGGGGGAGGTACTGCATGCGCTTGGGCGGTATGAGGAGGCGATTGCGGCGTTTACGTTGCACTTGGATTTCGACCAGCCTGCTGGTGAAGCGCGCGAAGAGGTGGAGCGCTTTGTGAACGAATGCCGGCGGGCTTGGCTTGCGACGGACCGGGCGCGGGATTTGCCGGTAACGCACTTCGGTTCTGAGGTGAATTCCCGCTTTGATGAGTACGCGCCGCATTGGTCGCCGGATGGTCAATCGATCGCCTTCACCTCCCGCCGCGACGGGGGACTGAACGACGCCATCGACGAGGAGGGCGATTTCCGCTTCTTCTCGGATGTTTGGATCGCGGAAGGTGGGCCAAACGGCTTGCAGCGCGCCCGCCTGCTCCCGGGTGAGGTGAACAGCATGGGCTACGATGCATTGTTGAGTTGGCCCGCTTTCGGAGACCAAATCTTCGTCTACCGCAACGACGAATTCCTGAGCGGTGACATCTGCGTTTCCACCCGCCGCGAGGACGGCACCTGGGGCGCCATCAAGTCCCTCCCGAAGCCGGTCAACTCCACCTACTACGAAGGTTCGGCGTCGTTGACCGCCGACGGTTCGAAGCTCTTCTTCATCTCCGAGCGGCCCGAAGGCCTCGGTCGCGGCGACGTCTACGTCAGCGAACGCCGGGGCTCCGGTTGGTCCAAACCCGCTCACCTCGGCCCCGTAGTCAACACTCCCCGCGACGAGAAATTCGTCCAAGCCCTCGCCAGCGGCCGCGTCCTCATCATTGCGTCCAACGGCCACGCGGGCTTCGGCGGCTACGATCTCTACCGCACGGAATTCATCGAGGGCGACTGGTCCGTTCCCGTCAACCTCGGCATGCCCGTCAACGGTCCTCGCGAAGAATCCACATTCTCCCTGAGCCCGGACGGCAACCGCCTGCTCATCACGGCCGAACGCCCCGAAGGCTTCGGCGAGCGGGACATCTACGAAATGGACGTGACCTCCCATCCGCTTCTCGGCGCCAACCTCGATGCGGTGTGGGCGGGCGTTGTCACCATCCGGGTCGAGCACGGAGGCGAGCCCGCTGCCGACGCTTCGGTCCGGCTGCGCGACACCCAAGGCGTGGCCACCCTTTGGGAAGGCACCACCGACCGCAACGGCGAGCTGCAACTCCGGCTGCCCGCCAACGAGACCTTCATCATCGAAGCTTCCGACCGCAAACGCTCCGGCGACCGCAAGTGGACGCACGCTCAGCCGGCTCCGGGTGCTTTCTTGGACAACATTGTGGTGTCGATTGAGTAATCGCTGAGGTTCTAATCCCCACTTTCTCGAAGGTCATCTTCTGAAAGTGGGGAATTCATGTCCAGCGAAATCGATTTTTCGCGTCCACGCGCTCTTGTTACGGATAAATTGGTTTTTGAGCGGAGCAAATTGAGCTCCGCTCGATTTGAATTCCCCACTTTTTGGGCCCAAACGTCGCATCTCGAGGTGGCGTTTTGTTGCGTTGGTGAATTATTCTCGTGTGCGCGTGAATTGAGTGGGGTGAATTGGGGCTCAAGGTGAAAATTGGGGATTTCAATCATAGCGAACGAAATTTTTCAGCCCCATGATTCCAAGAATGATCCAGCATGAAGTGAGGAGGTCGGTCTTATCTCGCGAGTCGTTTTATTTGCGTGGGGCCCCGTCCGTCGGCAAAACGGCGCTCGTGCGGGAGGTTTTGGGGACGTTGCCGCATGTCTACTGTTCGGGGTGGAGTGCGGAATCGCGGCTCTTGCTCTACCGATTTGTGGAGGGGCGGCCGCATTATGGAGGGATGGACCGAGTGGTTTTTGACAACTCAGAGTGGCTCGAACTTTCGATTCACCAAATTCACTGGCACTTGCGTGAATTTCCCAGGGTGCAATTCATCTACGTTGGGGTGGGGGAGTTGACGGTGCAGGGGAGTGAATTGCCCATCAAGACGCATCGGTTGAGCCAATTCAGTTGGGTGGAGTTGGGTGGGGAGTTGGAGCGTCGGTTGGTTTGGGGCATGCATCCGACGGGGCCACGGGAGGTGCGGGTGCCGTGGAAGGTGCGGAAGGAGGCGAGGTTGGTGAAGTTGGTTAGGGTTTTGGCGATGGAACTGGGTAGGGAATTGACGTTGCGGGGATTGGGGGAGAGGGTGGGGGTGGACAAGGCGACGGTGGGGCGGTATTTGGGGCTGTTGGAGTCGGCGGGGTTGGTGCACAGTTTTCCGAGCGTTGCGAAGCCCGGAGATGCGGGGCAGTACCGGCGGGTCTTTTTTCAGGACAACGGGATTCGGAATGCGGCGCTTCAGGATTGGCGGCCACGGTGTGAGCGGGAGGATGCGGAAGCGCTTTGGATGAATTTTTTAGTGGCGGAGCGGTTGAAGGTGCGGCCGGATACGAAGCGGTGCTTCGATCGAAATGGGGTGCTGTTTGAACGGCATGGGGAGGAGTGGCTGGGGTTTGGCCTGAACGAAGCGGCGTCGCGTGCTCACTACCGGGTTAGCCCTGAGAACTTCGAGTGGTTCCTCCGCTGGGAAGGTCACTTGTTCCAAAACTGCCAAGCCGCTTCGGCCTGGAGTCGGAGCATGTCGGCGCCGTTGAGGGTCATCGCGCCGCGTTCGGATGCGCGCCGCAGGAACTGGCTGAGCGGCGGGTTGTAGACGAGGTCGACGACGAAGTGGCGGGGGCCGACGCCGTCCCATGGGAACGGGACGGAGGCGTCGAGATTGGGAGCGGTGCCCACGGGGGTGGCCTGGACGACGAGGCGGTAATGGCGGACGATGTCGGGGCCGATGGCGTCGAGGCGGACCCAGCGGAAGGGCGCGTCGGCGGGGAGGTCCCGGCGGACGAGGTGCACCACTTCGATGCCGAGTCGTTCGAGGGCGAAGCGGACGGCGGCGGCGGCTCCCCCGGCACCGAGGACGAAGGCGCGGTCGTGGTCGCCCGTGAGGAACGGCCGGAGGGAGGCCGCGAAGCCTTCCGCGTCCGTGTTGTGCCCGATGAGCCGACCGTCGGGTTCGCGGCGCACCACGTTGACGGCGCCGATCGCTTTGGCCGTGGGGGTGAGGTCGTCCAGGTGTTCGATGACGGCGACTTTGTGCGGCACCGTCACGTTCAGGCCTTCGAGGTCAGGGAATTCCGTGAAGAGGGAGCGGACGGAAGCCGCGTCGGACCGCTCGAACAGGTCGTAGGAAACGTCGGGAAGAGCGGATGCTGCGAATTTGGCCTGGAAAAAGCCGGGTGAAAACGAATGGCTCAGAGAGCCGCCGAGCAGTCCCCACCTCCGGCTCATGCGGATTTCAATCGCCGAGCCGCCCACTCCAATCCGATCACCACCGCCGCGCCCACCACCATCCACACCGCTCCGTGGACCCAATCCGCGGGAGGGCCTGCGTTCACGCGGAAGTATTCAACCCGCCCATCGCTGTGCGTGTACAGCTCGCGAACGGCTTCCTTCCAAGGCCAAAGCGCATTCAACGATCCCAATAAAAACCCCGTCAAGACCGCAATCGTCGCCGCCCGATGCCGTTCGAGCCACCGCTTGAGCAAGCGGCTGAACCCGAGCAATCCCACCACCGCACCCGCCCCAAAGACGCCGATGCGCACCACATCGAACCCCTTTAATGCCCCGATGACCGCCGCATACGCCCCCAAAATGAGCAGCAAAAAACTCCCCGAAATCCCCGGCAAAATCATCGCGCAAATGGCAATGGCGCCGCTGATGAACAAGAAGGCCGGGGCTTCCGATTGCACCAAGGGCGGAAGCGAAGTGATGAGCCCAGCTGCCGCCAAACCGATCAAGGCGAGCACGAGACGCTGGGCGGTCCAACGTTTGGTCTCCCTCCCCACCAAAGGCACGGAAGCCGCGACCAGGCCGAAGAAGAAGGCCCAAAGCCGGACCGGTTCTTCCTCCAACAAGCGGTGCAGCAACCCCGCGAACGCGGCCACACTCGTGAAAACGCCCGCGAGCAACACCACCAGGAAGCCCAGGTTCGCCTGGCGCCAAGCCGCTATCGCGCCTTCCCGACGCAGCACGCCAACCAGCGAGAAATTCAGCCCCGCAATCGTGCCCAACAGTTCGTCGTAAATGCCCGCAATGAAGGCCACCGTTCCGCCCGAAACCCCAGGAACGAGGTCGGCGATGCCCATCGCCACGCCCGTAGCGTAAACGCGCCCCCAGTCCGCTGCGCTCCTCATGCCACGTCCATCGTCGGGTCCACAACCGCAGCCCAAGCCGTGATGCCCCCGCGCAGGTTGTGCAGGTTGTCGAAGTCCCCTTTCGCAATCAACGCGGAAATGACCGCCTCGGCGCGCGCGCCCGATCGGCAGTGCACGACCACGGGGACGTCCCGCCGGATTTCATTTTTTCGGGCCAGGCAGAACGCCATGGGGATGTGCAAGCCGCCGAGGTTGGAAACGTTCACCTCGTGGATTTCGCGCACGTCGATGATTTGGTGTTCCACGCATTCGTCCATCCAGGACTTCAGCTGTTCAGGGGTGATTTCGCGTACGTCGCTCATTTCGATTTTGCGCTGAAATTCAGTCCTCGTCCGGGTCGCTCTCCTGCCGCTTGCCTTCGCTCATCGACTCGGGCAAGTACTCAAAGAAGGTGTCGCCGCGCAGGCCTTGGCGGAGCGCTTCGAGCGGAATGAGGTCGTCGGGACCGATGTTGCCGAGGTTCACGTTCGCGCCGAATTGCTTGATGAACCAAACCTGTTGCGGCTTCTTCGGGGCTTCCCACAAGATGTCCTCCAAGGCGACGTTCGCCAGGATGCGCTTGATGAGCTGCACGTGGGCCGAACCGTTGGGGCGGTAGATGCCCACGGTTCCGCTCTCGCGGGCCTCAGCAATGACCTTGAAGCTTCCCGCTTCCAGCTCGTTTTGCATCATGCGGATCCACTTGTTGGGACTGATGAGGATGCCTTCTTCCTTCGAGCCGACTTCACTCAACACGCGGTAGTTGGAGGAGAGCTTGCGAATGATTTCGCATTTCTCGTCGTGTTGAATCACCATCGAGCCGTCGCTCACCTCGATGCATTCGACGCCCAAACTGTCCACGAACCGCAAGTAGCCATCGAGGTCATTCCGAATGAAAAACGCCTCGAACAGCGTGCCGCCGCAGTAAACTTCCATGTTCGCCTTGCGGTAGAGCTGGATTTTCTCCTTGACCTTCGGGGTCAGCAGCGAGGTGCCAAATCCCAGTTTCAAGAAATCCACCAAATCTTCCCCGATGGAAATCATGTCCTCGGCTTGGCGCAGGCTCAGGCCTTTGTCCATCACCATGGTCATGCCGTTGGTTCGGGGTTTGGAAGTGCGGTCGGGAAGGTGCTTCAGAAGGCTGTTCTTCATCATGGTTTGAATCGTTCGTACCGGTCCATGAAGCGCGCATCATTGGCAAGCGCCGGATAGAGGGTCAATAAGTTTAAGGCACCGTCGTAGTGGTGCATGAGCAAGCGCTCGAGTAGAACAAATGCCTCGGCGGTGCGTTGCAACGCGTACAGGCTGAAAAATTTGCGATACAACAGGTCCGCGTCATCGGGCACAATGCCCAACGCCTCTTCCGCCACCGCGAGGGCCTCCGGATGGAGGTCGCGCAATTGGAGGTGATCCAACCGTTCCAGCCACGCATCCGTCAATTTCGGATCGGCCTGAACGGCAGCGAGGTACTCGCGTTCCGCTGCTTCGTGTTGTTCGAGTTTCGAAAAGGTGGAAGCGAGCAACAACCGGTAGTCGGCGTGTCCCGGCTCGAGTTCCACGGCGCGTTGAAAATGCGCAAGGGCTTCCCGCAATTCGCCGGCTTGGTCTGCCAACACGCCCAACCCCACATGGCCATCCGCCAACAGCGGATCGCGGCTCAACGCCTCGTGGTACGCGTGGAACGCCTCGTCCCAACGCTCCAACTTCTCCAGGCATTCCCCGAGGTAGCACCACGGCGTGGCGCCCTCCGGCTCGATGGCGATGGAATCGCGGTACGCTTCCAACGCTTCGTCGTAGCGCTCGAGCTGCATCAGCACCTCCGCCTTTTGCAGGTAAGCCGGCGCGAATTCGTCCTCAATGGCGAGCGCGAAGTCGAACGCCTCGATGGCATCGGTGTAGCGACCCCGCTGGCTTTGGATGTTGCCGAGGTTGTACCAAGCGCCGAAGCTGTACGGTTGGTCGTCCAAAAACTGCTCCAGGTACTTCACCGCATCCGTGAATTGGCCCAACTGCTCGAAGCAGAAGGACAACTCGTACACCGCGCCCTCGTTCAGCGGGTTCTCCTCCAAGGCCATCTTCAGGTAGCGCACGGCCTGCCGCCAGTCGCTCATGTGCTCGTATTCGAAGGCCAAATCCAACAGCACATCCTGCCGAAATTCCTGGTCCACGGTCTTCAGCGCGGCCTTGTAATGTGCAATGGCGAGCGCGTGCTCTTGCATTTGGCTGTAGATGCTCGCGAGGGCGGTGTGGATTTCGTCGTTCCCTGGCTCGAGTTCCAGCAACCGCTTCAACCGCGGCACCGCTTTTACGTGCTGCCCGGTCGCGGCCATGAACTGCGCTTCGCGCAGCTGCAAGGTCAGGCTCAGTGGATGCAACGCAAGCCCAATCTTCAGAACCTGTCGCCCCCTGTCGTGCTGCCGCGCCTCCATGAAATGGTCCAACAGCTCCTCCAATTCCTCGACATCGAAGAACCCCGCGCCGCCGTTGCGCAGCGCGCCCTCAAACCGGCGCACCAAGTCGCCGTGCTCGCTCTCGTTCTCGTATGGACGCCACTCTTCGTGCATGCAGACCAAATCTAAGCGCACAAAGGTCGGCAACTTCATCCACCCCTCCGCATTTTTGAACACAATCCCTCAATGTTTCCACGCCAACCCCATTGCACCATTTTATCCCCATCGGAGTGCATTCATGCTTTTTTTGTAATTTCATCTTTGGCCAAAACCAGTTCGATGCGCCCCCCATCCCAACCTCTTTGCGCTTTGTTCGCGCTCACCTTGTTCATCCCTGTTGCGGCAACCGGCCAAACCGATTGCGGCTGGAACCCCGATTACAACGGCGACAACACGATCGGTGTGGCCGACCTCCTGGGCCTTCTAGGCGTCTTCGAAGAGGCGGACTCCGATGGTGACGGCATCTTCGACTCCCAGGACGACTGCGTGGGCGTCTACGACGAGTGCGGAGTTTGCAACGGGCCTTGCCCCAACATTCCGGTCATCGACGAGGTCATCTACGCCACGGACTCGGTCTACCTCGAACCGTTGGATTCGTGGTACACGTACGAGTATGCCGTTGATACGGTCTTCACGTACGTTTGTCCGGTATCGGGCTGCATGGACGAAACAGCCGGCAACTACAACCCGGAGGCGGTCATAGCGGACGACTCGTGCACCTATGGTCCCGAACAATGCGGTGGGTCATCGACGGTCACGCATGACGGCTACACGTATGACTTGTTGGCGATCGGCGAGCAGTGTTGGTTCAAGGAGAACTTGCGCACGGCAGTCTATTCGAATGGGGATGCGATTCCTGGTGAATTGAGCAACAGTGAATGGTCGGAGACCACCTCGGGTGCCCAAGCCATTTACAGCAACTCGGCCGCCAACTTTGACGCACATGGTCGATTGTACAACTGGTACGCCGTTGATGATGCACGTGGACTGTGTCCCACTGGTTGGCACGTCCCCTCGGATGAAGAGTGGACTGAACTGACTGAATACTTGGGCGGCGAAAGCGTTGCTGGCACGCAAATGAAATCCTCGTCTTCGGACGCACCACCCTGGGATGGTTCGAACAGCATTGGTTTTTCGGGTTTGCCGGGCGGCCTCCGCTACGACGATGGGAACTTCAACGATGCCGGCGGCTACGGCTACTGGTGGAGTTCCTCGCCCGGCTACGGCGACGCCGGGTACCGCTTACTCGGTTCCGGCAACGACTACGTCAGTCGGAACGACTACGACCACCGAAACGGTTTCTCCGTCCGTTGCGTTCGGGATTGAACGCAGAGCAACATGTTCAATTTGGCTATTGGTCGATTTGACAAGTTGAAACGCTGATCGGCCGGCACGGCCGAACCCCGAGCGCAGCGAGGGTGAATTTCAGAAGGGCCGTAAGTTCGCGGCATGAACCATCGACCCTACCTCCCGGGCGGCATCGCCGTTTCTGAAATCGGTTTTGGCGCATGGCAATTGGGCGTCGAGTCCGGTTGGAAAGCGGTGTCGGAGGCCGAGGCCGAGCGGATGATTCGGGCGGCGCTCGATCGTGGCATCAACTTCTTCGATACCGCTCCAAATTACGGAATGGGGACCAGCGAGGAGCGGCTGGGGAAGGTGTTCAAGACGCTGGACCGGAATCGGATTGTGGTGAATACGAAATTTGGCAGGCAGGATAATGGCCAAATCGATTTCAGCCCCGACCAAATTCAACCCTCCATCGAGCGCAGCCTCAAGCGCCTCCAAATCGACTGCCTCGACTCCGCCATCATCCACAGCCCGCCGTCCGAACTCCTCAACGGCAACCAGTGCGACCACTACGAGGTCCTCGAACGGCTTCAAGACGAAGGCAAAATCAAGGCCTACGGCGCGTCGGTGGATTTCGCTTCCGAGATCACCACGCTCCTCGAGACCACGAACGCCCGGGTCTTCCAGTCCTTCTTCAACATCCTGCACCAGGATGCGAAAGGGGCCTTCGAGCTCGTTCGGGAAAAGGGCGCAGCCGTCATTGCGAAAATCCCCTTCGATTCGGGGTGGCTGACGGGGAAGTACGGCGCTCACAGCGCATTCGAGGGGGTGCGGGCGCGGTGGTCGAAGGAGGACATCGCCACGCGGGCGCGCCTCGTGGACCGCGTCAGGGAAATCGTGGGCGGGGAGGCTTCGCTGATGTCCGCGGCCTTGACCTTTTGCACCGCGTTTGATGCCGTTTCGACCGTAATTCCCGGGGCCGTCTCCGAAGCGCAGTTGCTGGCCAATATCCAAGCAATGCAGCAGCCCATGCAGAGGGAGTTGCGCGCCCATCTCGAAGGGTTCTTCGAAGACGAAGTGCGTGCCTTGAAGCTCCCGTGGTGATGTGCGCCTCGCAACGAAAGGGGTGACGTAACTTCGCGGGCATGTTGATTCAATCGATTTCGGGCATCCGCGGCACCATAGGTGGGCCGGCGGGCCAGGGGCTGACGCCGAAGGACATCGTGCGGTTTGGGATGGGCTATGCGGCGTGGGTGAAGGAGCAGGCGGCGGGTGCGCGGCCGCTGGTCGTCGTCGGGCGTGACGCCCGGCTTTCGGGCCAAATGCTGCGCGACGTCCTCGCCGGCACCCTCCAAGCCATGGGCGTCGACGTCCTCGACCTCGGCCTGTCCACGACCCCGACCGTCGAGCTCGCTGTCCCCGCGGAGGGCGCTCACGGCGGCATCATCCTGACGGCCAGCCACAACCCGCGGCAGTGGAACGCCCTCAAGCTCCTCGACGCCCGCGGGGAGTTCCTCAATGCGGCGGAGGGCGAGCGCGTCCTCGCGTTCGCTGCCCAGGAATTGGAGGCGGTTGAGGTCGACGATTTGGGCCAAATCCGACACGACGACCACTGGATGCAGCGCCACATTGATCACGCCCTGGGCCTCGAACTCGTCGACGCGCCGGCGGTGCGCGCCCACGGCCTCAAGGTCGCGGTCGACGCGGTTAACAGCACGGGCGGCCTCATCCTCCCTGCGCTTCTCGAAGCCATGGGCGTGGAGGTCGTCCGCGTCCACTGCGACCCCACCGGCGATTTCGCCCACAACCCCGAACCGCTGCCCGCCCACCTGACCGACCTCGCCGAAGCGGTGGTCAGCCACGGCTGCGACCTCGGCATCAGCGTCGATCCCGACGTCGATCGGCTCGCCTTTGTGTGCGAGGACGGCAGCATGTTCGGCGAGGAGTACACGCTCGTTGCGGTCGCCGATTACGTCCTGAGCCGCACGCCGGGCAACACGGTCAGCAACATGAGTTCTACCCGGGCCCTGCGCCAAGTCACCGAAGCGCGGGGTGGACGGTACACGGCGAGCGCGGTCGGGGAGGTGAACGTCGTGGCGGCCATCGAGGCGACCGACGCCATCATCGGCGGGGAGGGCAATGGCGGCGTCATTTACCCGACGAGCCACCGGGGCCGCGACGCGGTGGTCGGCACGGCCTTGTTCCTCACGCACCTCGTTCGCAGCGGCCTCACCGCCAAGGCCCTCCGCTCGTCCTACCCGGAGTGGGTGATTTCCAAGGACAAACTCGACTTGCCCGACAGCGGCGTCGAAGAAGCCCTGGCCGCGCTCGTTGCCGCGCACCCCGACGCCGAAGTCAACACGGTGGACGGCGTCAAGTTCGACCTGCCCGAAGGCTGGGTGCACCTGCGTCGATCGAACACGGAGCCGATCATTCGGGTCTATGCCGAAGCGGAGACCGCCGAGGCCGCGGCTGCACTGGGCGGGCGGTTCAAGGAGGAGCTGGCCGGGTTGCTGCGGGGCTGATTTGGCCTAACTTTCGGAGCCGAAAAATCCGCGCAATGACCGTGTACCTCGACAACGCCGCCACCACCGCCATGGCCCCCGAAGTCCTCGAAGCCATGTGGCCGGTGATGCACCACGCCTACGGAAACCCCTCGTCGAGCCACGCCATCGGGCGCCGGTCGCGGGTGCAGGTGGAGCAAAGCCGGCGTTCCATCGCCAAAGGCCTGAACTGCCATCCCTCGCAGCTCATCTTCACGTCGGGCGGCACGGAGGCGGACAACCTCGCCCTGAACGCGGCCGTCATCGACCTCGGGTGCAAGCGCATCATCACGTCGGAAGCGGAGCACAGCGCGGTCATCAAGACCGCCGAGCGGTGGAACGAGCGGACGGGGGTGGAGCTGGCCGTGGTGCGGCATTTGCCGGATGGGCAGGTGGACTTGGCGCATTTGGAGGAGTTGTTGGCGAACGGGCCGAAGACGATTGTGAGCTTGATGCACGCGAACAACGAGGTGGGGGTGATGATCGATTTGGAGCGCGTGGGCACGTTGTGCAAAACGCACGGAGCGTTGTTCCACAGCGATACGGTCCAAACCATGTGCCACTACCGCTTCGACCTCCAAGCCCTCCCCGTCGATTTCATCACCTGCGCAGGCCACAAGTTCCACGGTCCGAAAGGCGTGGGCTTCCTCTACGTCGCTCCGGGCTTGAAGATCACGAGCGTCATCGCGGGCGGCGGCCAAGAGCGTTCCATGCGCGGCGGCACGGAGAACGTCCACAGCATCGTGGGGCTGGCGAAGGCGATGGAGTTGGCGTTCAGCGAACTCGAGGAGCACCAGGAACACATCCGCGGGCTGAAGCGGCGGATGGTCGCGGGGCTGCGGGCGCGGTTTGCCGACATCCGGTTCAATGCCGATTCGGATAGGGAAGACCGGCTCTACACGGTCCTCAACGTGAGTTTCCCGCCGCACCCGAAGAGCGGGATGGCGCTGTTCCTGTTGGACCTCGAAGGCGTGTGCTGCTCCAGCGGCAGCGCGTGCAGCAGCGGGGCGACGCTCGGTTCGCACGTGTTGCGGACGCTCGGTTTCCACGACCCTACGCGCGTCAGCTTGCGCTTCTCGTTCGGTCGGTACAACACGGAGGCGGAGATTGACCGCGCGTTGGAGGCCGTCGATCGCGTGTTCGCCGGTGTGACCGCTTGAAATTCGGCGTGCTGGGGTGCTAATCCCCACTTTGATGCTCGCTTTCGGAGGCCAAAATCCAGCCCATCTTCGAGGGAGACCCCGGAACGTTGGCAGCACTCAATTTGAAATCCCCAAAAAGTGGGGATTTCAATTCGAGCGGATCGAACTTTTTCGCAGCCAAAAAGGGTGCTTCCAAGATGAATGGCTCTGGAGGGCGCGCTGGACGTGGGGTTGAGCGATTCTGGCGGGCTGAGCAATCGACGGGCGGGCCTCGCGATTCGTGGAATTTGGGGATTTCAATTTGAGCGAAGCGAATTTTTCGACGCCTGCACGACGAACTCCCGAAGCATTGAGAGTACCTTTCGTTGGTCATGCCGTTCAACCTGACCTTCAATTGGTACATCCGCCGCCGGATGGCGCAGATCGATTTGGCTCGGCGCGAGCCGGTGGAGTCGCAACGGGCGCTGTTGGCGCATTTGATCGCGAAGGGAGCGGATACGGCGTTCGGGCGGGAGCATGGATTGGGGGAGGCGAGTGCGCTCAAGGAGTTCAAGCGACGGGTGCCCGTGAGGCCGTACGATGAGCTGAAGCCTTGGATTGAGCGGGCGATTGCGGGGGAGGAGGATGTGCTGTGGCCGGGGCGGACGCCTTGGTTTGCCAAGTCTTCGGGCACCACTTCCGATCGCAGCAAGTACCTGCCCGTGACGGAGGATGCGCTGCGGGAAGGGCATTTCAAGGGCGGGAAGGATTTGCTGGCGCTGTTCTGCGAGCAGCGGCCGGGGGCGCGGTTGTACGAAGGGCACCACCTGGTGCTGGGTGGGGCGCGGGCGCCGGAGTCGGCGGACCAACCGTTCATTGGGGATTTGAGCGCCATCTTGATGAACGAGTTGCCGTTTTGGGTCGAGGCCCGAAGGACGCCGAACCGCGCCATTGCGCTCATGTCCGATTGGGAACAAAAGGTCGACGCCATCGCGACGGGGGTCATGAAGGAGGACGTCAGGATCTTGGCGGGGGTGCCGAGTTGGATGTTGGTGATTGCCAAGCGGGTGCTGGAGCTGACCGGGAAGGAAAGCTTGGGCGAGGTTTGGCCCAACCTCCAGCTGTTCATGCACGGCGGCGTGCACTTCGCGCCTTACCGGAGCCAATTTGAAGCGCTCATCGGCAACGTGCGCCACGGCATGGCCTACATGGAAACGTACAATGCGTCCGAGGGCTTCTTCGCCTTGCAAGACCGCATCGACGCGGACGACATGCTGCTGCTCGCCGATTACGGCATCCACTTCGAGTTCGCTCCGAGCAGCGAATGGGAGCGGGAGCAGCCCGATACGCTGGAGCTGAGGGAGTTGCAGGTCGGGGAGGAGTACGAACTCATCATCACGACGGTGGCCGGCTTGTGGCGATACCGCCTCGGGGACGTGGTGCGCATGACGGAATTGCACCCCTTCCGCCTCCAGGTGGTGGGCCGCACGCAGGCGAGTTTGAACGCTTTCGGCGAGGAGTTGATGTCGCGCCAAATCGAGGAAGCGATCACAACCGCCTGCGCCGCCACTTCCGCCACCGTCCGCGAATTCACCGTCGCTCCGGTCTTCATGTCCTCGACGGCGACGGGCGCCCACGAGTGGCTCATCGAGTTCACGGTGGCCCCGAGCGACCCGGCGCGGTTCATGGCGTTCGTCGACGATGCGCTGCAGCGACTCAATTCCGACTACGCGGCGAAGCGCACGGGCGACCTCGCCATCGGTCCGCCCGCACTCAACGCCGTGCCCGCCGGGACGTTCGAAGCCTGGCTCCGCTCGAAAGGCCGCCTCGGAGGCCAATTCAAAGTCCCGCGCTGCGCCTCCCACCGCCGCTGGGTCGATGAGGTCCTCGCCCTGTCCGGCCTCGCCGCGCATTGTGGATAACCCAAGTTGGGCGGCCGGTCAATGCGGCTTATTTTCGCTCTTCACTTTAAGGTACGGCTATGCATTTGGCGATTGCAGGAAACATCGGTTCAGGGAAGACGACGCTCACCACGTTGTTGGCGAAACATTACCGGTACACCCCTCATTTTGAGGAAGTAGACGACAACCCGTACCTGAACGATTTCTACAAGGACATGCCGCGTTGGTCGTTCAACCTGCAGGTCTTCTTCCTGCGGTCGCGTTTCGCCCAGCTCGCGGAATTGCAGAAGACGGGCGAAAAGGTGGTGCAAGACCGGACCATCTACGAGGACGCGCACATTTTCGCGCCCAACCTCCATGCGATGGGCCTGATGACGTCCCGCGATTTCGAGAACTACCAAGCCTTGTTCGAGCTGATGGACCAATTCATTACGCCGCCGAACCTGCTCATCTACCTCCGCGCCTCCGTTCCGAAGCTCGTCGAGAACATCCAAAAGCGCGGCCGCGACTACGAAGAGGCCATCCGCCTCGACTACCTCAACCGCCTGAACGAGCGCTACGAAGCGTGGATCTCACAATACGATAAGGGCAAGCTCCTCATCGTGGACGTGGACAACAACGCCTTCCACGAGAACAAGCAGGACCTCGGCACCATCATCGAGCGGGTCGACGCCGAACTCCACGGCCTCTTCGGCTGATCCTACCGTAGTTGGCCGCCCTAACCCCAGATGAACCTTCACTCGACAATCCCGGGGTCTGAGCTGGATTTTACGCATCGCACTGCAACGAATGTGTCGGTGCTAAACCAGGACCCTGTGCTGGAGTAGTGGGTGTTTTCTGTTTCGTTGTTTTGTCCGAAGAATTGCCAAAGGTGCAAGGACGTGCCGCGATTTTCATCGTTGTCGATATAAATCGGTGTCGTGGCATAAGTTGATGTGGCGTATTCTGTGCGCACCTGTTCCATGGTCGGTGTGATGGTGCCTCCATCAAAGGGGTCGATGCCAAAACCGCCGGTTCCATTGGTCTGTCGAACTCCAATGCTCGTCAAGTTGAGACCAATGCCCGGAGTAACGCCGTCCCAATAAGTGGACGACATCATTTCTTGTAGCGCCAACGTTTCCGTGGAGATGCCCTCGGCGAACTCGATGATGGAATCCCAAGCGGCCCGTGTGGGCACATTGAAGCCCGTGGGGCACAGCGATCGAACGCCTGAGGCTTCCGCATGCACAACGTGGTAGTTGTAACCGTATCCCAAGATGTCGAGGTAGGTTGCGGGGTCATCGTTGTAAACAACGCGATACGGGTTGTTCTGATCCCTCGGGGTGGGCAAGAACAATTGAGGAATCGACGTTCCATCGTTCCAGTGCTCCGCTTTCAAGTTTTCTCCTGTCCAGCACTGCCCATTGATTTCCACCAAACTGTACGTGTTGCCATCGTAGTCCGTCACCTCCGTGAGCCCTTCGCACGGCCCTGAGGCCGCAACAAATGACCGGGTCTCGCTGTACGTTGTGCCGTATTCATTCGTGACATAGACTTGGTAATAGTACGTGGAGCCAACGATCAAGGAAGACAAATCAACGGACAACTCGCCGTCCACGAGCGTTGCGGGAAAATCCGTGTTCGTCCCTTCAGGCATTTCCGGGTCGGTGTTGAACAGGAAACCAACGTCCGAAATGGTCGTGCCGCCGTCGTCAGTGACGGAGCCGTTGATGGTGGCGGTTTCGCCATTCATGTTCGAAGGCGCCAGAGCGGAGAACGAAGGGGGCATGATGCACGCCTCGGTGGGGTCGGCGGCATAGTTGTAGGCCAGCGTGTCGTCGCAGAGGTCGGTGTTGTCGGACACGAAGTTTTCCGAAGCGTCGCAAGCCGTTTCCGTCGAGTCCGCGCGCCCTAAGCCATCCCCGTCCCCATCAAAGTACCACGTGGTCGGGTAGTTGCAGTTGACGGTCGATGTGCTCGCGGGGTTGTAATTGCAGGACTCCGAATCGGAGCAGCCCATGGCGTTGATCAATTGGACGTTCAAGCTCGTGATGCTGTCCACCAAGGCCGCACAATCGTACGCTCCGACATTCTTGTTTCCGACGAGTTGACGCACGGCGTAGTCGCGCCGCTCGAACGTGGCGTCATACCCTTGAATCGCCACTTCCAGACTCACGATGCTATCAAGCAATTGGTCGTGCAGGCAACGTTGGCCGACCGTGCCCTCGGGGCAGTTGCAATCTTCGAGGGCTTCGATGGTTGTTTGGCCTTGCACGCTGAATGCGAAGGAGAGGGATGCCACCAGATAGATAAGGTTCAGATTCCAGTTCGGGTATTGAATACGGCTTTCCATACTCTAATATACGGGGTTTGTGAGCCGATGGATCCTGCCGAAATACGTGAACTCTGTGATTTCACCTGAATTTGGAGGGCTCATCACGCATTTCCGGACCATCGAATCGGCTCAATGTAGCAATTCCGCAGCGCTGCGTTCGATGGTCTCGCACAGCCCGTCGAGCGGCAAGTCGTTTTCGTCCGAGCCGAATGGATCTTCGATTTCCTCCGCGATGAGCTCAATGCTCACCAGCACGTAGAACATGGCCATGACCACCGGCACCGTCCACCACAGGAAGGTGCCCACGAAGCCGATGGGCAGGGTCACCACGTAGAGGAAGATGAACTTCTTCATGAACATGCTGTAGCTGTACGGAATGGGCGTTTTCAGGATGCGCTCGCAGGCGCCGAGCACGTCGGTCATGCGCTCGAGGTTGCCTTCGATGAGCCAGTGCTCGTGGTCCGTGATGGTCCGATTTTCGCGCCAAACCCGAGCCTGTCTTCCCATCGACGCAATCCACGCATTCGGAGCATGCGACACGCCCTCGACGTCGTCCGGCAACGGGGCGGGTTCGCTGCGCAGGTGGTGGCGGAGGGCGGAGGCGAAGCCAGGAATGCCGAGGCGGAACGGGGTTTGGCCTGGGGTATCCGGCACCAAACGCACCCGCTGCGCCAGCGTCCGCGAAACGTTCACCAGCGCCCCCCATTGCTTGCGCCCCTCCCACCAGCGGTCATACGCCGTGTTCGTCCGGAACACCAAGAACAGCGACAAGACGAACCCGAGCAACGAGTGCACCGTGTTGGCCAAATTGATGGGCGATTCCAACACCACCAATTCCACATAGCAGACCGCAGCCGAGTAACCGCCGATGGCCAACAACGCAGGAAACAACTTCCGGAACACCTGCGCGCTGTAGGCGTGGAAAATCAGGCGGAACCACTGCTTGGGGTTGTAGGCGATCATGGGCAAAAAAAGAGGGCCTCCCGGTCAGGAGGCCCTCAAAGATAACGTTCGCTTGAGCTCAGTCTTGAGCGACTTCAGCGAGTTCGATTGCATCGTTCGGCGCCGGCTCTTCTCCGTGCTGATCGCCGCCGTGTCCGCCCAAAATCGGGGCAATCACGAGGCCGACGAGGCACGTCAACTTGATGAGGATGTTCATCGAAGGACCGCTCGTGTCCTTGAAGGGATCGCCCACCGTATCACCGGTGACTGCAGCCTTGTGCGCGTCCGAACCCTTGAAGGTCATTTTGCCGTCAATCTCAACCCCGGCTTCGAAGGACTTCTTCGCATTGTCCCAAGCACCACCGGCGTTGTTTTGGAAGATGGCCCACAACACGCCGCTGACGGTCACACCCGCCATGTAGCCACCGAGGGTTTCTGCAGCCCACGCGTGCTCCATTCCGAAGGCCAAGGGCAACAATCCGATGATGAGTGGGAAAGCAATGGTCATCGCACCCGGCAACATCATTTCTTTCAAAGCCGCCTTCGTCGAAATGTCCACGCACTTGCCGTACTCGGGCTTGCCCGTTCCTTCCAGGATGCCGGGGATTTCCTTGAACTGCCGGCGCACTTCCTGCACCATTTCCATGGCGGCCTTACCGACCGAATTCATGGCCAAAGCCGAGAACACCACAGGCACCATGCCGCCGATGAACAAGGCAGACAGCACATTCGCCTTGAAGATGTTGATTCCCGGGATGCCCGTGAACTCCACGTATGCAGCGAACAAAGCCAAAGCCGTCAACGCCGCAGAAGCGATGGCAAAGCCCTTTCCGATGGCAGCCGTCGTGTTGCCCACCGAGTCGAGGATGTCGGTGCGCTCGCGCACTTCGTCTGGCAATTCGCTCATCTCCGCGATGCCGCCGGCGTTGTCCGCGATCGGACCGAAAGCGTCAATGGCGAGCTGCATGGCCGTCGTGGCCATCATGGCCGAAGCGGCAATCGCCACGCCATAGAATCCGGCGAAAGCGTATGCCACATAAATGGCCGTTGCGAACAGCAAAATCGGACCGAAAGTCGAAATCATGCCCGTCGCCAAGCCGGCGATGATGTTGGTTGCTGCTCCCGTAGAGGATTTCTGAACGATGCCAAGGACTGGCTTCTTACCGAGACCGGTGAAGTGCTCCGTCATGTAGCTGATGACGCCTCCCACAACCAAACCAACGATGACCGCATAGAAGACGTTGATTTTCGCAAACGTCATCGACTCGGCCCCTCCGATTTCTTCCATGGTCAGCTCAGCCGGCAACATCCAGTTGATGAGGAAGAAGCAAGCGATGGCCGTCAGAGCAATGGAACCCCAGTTGCCCCGGTTCAAAGCAGCTTGAACTTGGCTTTCCTTCGCATTGTCTGCAACGCGGATGACCCACGATCCGATGATCGAGAAGATGATGCCGAGCGCAGCGATCACGAGGGGCAACAAGATCGGGGACATTCCACCGAAGTTGTCGTCCAAACCGTTGGCGCTGGTGCCTTTGATGACAGCGTTACCGAGCACCATGGCGGCGAGGACGGTGGCGACGTATGAACCGAAGAGGTCAGCGCCCATGCCCGCTACGTCACCCACGTTGTCGCCCACGTTGTCGGCGATGGTCGCAGGGTTGCGGGGGTCATCCTCGGGAATGCCTGCCTCGACCTTTCCCACGAGGTCGGCACCCACGTCCGCCGCCTTCGTGTAGATGCCGCCGCCCACACGGGCAAACAGCGCGATGGACTCAGCACCCAATGAAAAGCCCGCGAGGGCTTCGAGGATGATGGTCATGTTGTCAACGGTGGTGAAGCCCCCGTTGCTCATCATATTCAAGAGCAAAATGAACAACATGCTCAACCCGAACACGGCCAAGCCAGCCACGCCCAATCCCATGACCATGCCGCCCGTGAACGAAACCTTCAGCGCTTTGCCCAAAGAAGTGCGCGCGGCTTGCGTCGTCCGCACGTTCGCTTGGGTGGCGATGCGCATGCCCATGTTTCCGGCCAATGCGGAGAAGACCGCACCGATGACGAAGGCCACGACGATGAACCAGTGCGTCGTTTCGACGATGGTGGAAACCAAGCCCAGCGCCGCTCCCGCGATGACCACGAAAATGGCAAGGATGCGGTATTCGGCTTTGAGGAAGGCGAGGGCGCCTTCGTGGATGTGCTGAGCGATTTCCGCCATGCGGGACTCACCTTTGTCTTGCTTGCGCACCCAAGAGGCTTGGAAGAACATGACCACGAGGCCGACCACGGCCAAAACGGGTACGAGGTAAAGGATTTGATCCATAGGGTTGAATTGTGCTGGGCTCCCTTTGAGCCGAGCGGTTGTTATGGTTTAGCTTACGTAAGTGACGTCTTTGACGGCTTGGACGATGTCCTTGACCTGCGGAAGCGCCTCGTCAATGAGGGGCAATGCAAACGCAAAGGGCGTGTCGGACTGGCAGAGCCGGCGGATGGGCGCATCGAGGTAATCGAAGGCGTGGCGCTGCACGCGGTAGGTAACTTCCGTGGCAATCGAGGCCACCGGGAAGCTCTCTTCCACGATGATGAGGCGGTTCGTCTTTTTCACGCTCTCCACGATGGTGTCGATGTCCAACGGGCGGATGCTGACCAAATCAATGATCTCCACCTCGATGCCTTCCGCGGCCAGCGCATCAGCGGCTTCGTGAACCGTCTTGAGGATCTTTCCGAACGAAACGATGGTCACCGCATCGCCCTTTCGACGGATGTTCGCCTTGCCGATGGGGACGAGAAATTCGCCTTCCGGGATCATGCCTTTGTCGCCGTACATCTTCTCCGATTCCATGATGAGAACCGGATCGTTGTCGCGGATGGCGCTCTTGAGGAGGCCCTTCGCTTCGTAGGGGGTGAAGGGCGTCACGACTTTGAGGCCGGGGATGGAGGCGTACATCGACTCGAAGCTCTGGCTGTGGGTAGCGGCGAGCTGACCGGCGGTGCCGTTGGGGCCGCGGAACACGATGGGCACGTTGTATTGTCCACCGGACATCTGCAGCATTTTCGCTGCGTGGTTGATGATTTGGTCTGCCGCAAGGATGGCAAAATTCCACGTCATGAACTCCACGATGGGACGCAAGCCGTTCATCGCAGCGCCCACCGCAATGCCCGCAAAGCCCAGCTCCGCAATCGGCGTGTCGATCACGCGCTCGGGACCGAACTCGTCCAACATTCCCTTCGACGCCTTGTACGCGCCATTGTATTCGGCCACTTCTTCGCCCAACAAGAACACATTGGGGTCGCGGCGCATCTCTTCGGACATCGCTTCGGCAACGGCCTCACGGAATTGTACTTCACGCATGGTGGGTGGATTTTTGGAGTGCAAATGTACGGCAAGGAACTAACATGACACACACATCGGATGTTGCCCTATAAATAGGTTTCGAATCGGTGAGGGATGCGCACATCATTTGGTCCGCGGGTGCCTAACTTTGTGGCACAACATTGCTTCTCATGAACATTTTGGTCTGCATCAGCCAAGCGCCCGATACGACGAGCCGCATCGCCTTCACGAATGGCGACAAGGAGTTCGATACGAATGGCGTGCAATTCATTGTGAACCCCTATGACGAATGGTATGCCCTCGTTCGTGCCCTCGAATTGAAGGAGGCCGGCGGCGGAACCGTCACGACCCTGACCGTAGGGGACGCTTCGACGGATCCGGTCATTCGCAAGGCGTTGGCCATCGGTGCGGATGCTGCGGTGCGTGTGGATTTCAAGCCCACGGACAGCATGCAGACTGCGCGGCTCATTGCGGCCCATGCCGAAGGGAAGGGGTACGACCTCATCTTGTGCGGCAAGGAGACCATCGATTACAACGGGTCGGTGGTTCCGGGAATGGTGGCGGCGTTGCTCGATTTGCCGTACGTGGCGTTGGGCACGAAGCTCGAGGTGGCCAACGGGGTGGCAACCGTGATGCGCGAGGTGACGGGGGGCGAAGAGGAGGTGGAGGTGACGTTGCCGGCCGTGGTAAGTGCAGCGAAGGGCATGGCTGAACAACGGATCCCGAACATGCGCGGCATCATGAGCGCTCGGACGAAACCGCTTCAAGTGGAAGCAGGTGCTGCGGATGCTGCCACGGTCGTGCGAACGTTCTCCCTCCCCGAGGACAAGGGTTCGTGCAAAATGATCCCGGCCGATCAAGCCGAAGAATTGATTCGTTTGTTGCGTGAAGAAGCTAAAGTCATCTGAAATGATTGCATCGATTACCCTCAAAGACGGGCTCGCCACGAAGGGCAGCCTCGAAGCGGCTTCCTACGCGGTGGCCCTGGCGAAAGCGGAAGGAACGGAGGCGGTGGCCGTGGTGCACGGGCCGTTGAAAGGCGATGGCGGTTTGGGTGCAACGGGCATCGCGAAGGTGCTCCACTACGCCGATGAACTCCAGGATGCAGGCCAAATCGCGAAACTCGTTGCCGCCGCGGCATCCGGTTCCTCTGTCATCCTCGCTCATGACGCGGTGGGGCGTGCAGTGGCTCCTGCCGTTGCGGTCCACCTGAATGCCGGCCTCGTCAGCGGGGTCACGGAACTCCCCTCGTCCGGTGCGGTGCGTCGGAACGTGTTCAGCGGCAAGGCCATGGCGGACGTCGAAGTGGCTACGGGCAAGGCCGTTTACACCGTCACCCCGAACACCTTTCCGGTGGCGGCGGATGGCGGCGTCGCGGCCGTTGAAGCGTTCCAGGCCGAAGTCGGTGAAGCACGGGTCAAGGTGAAAGCCTTCCACGCTTCAAGCGCCGACGGCCAGGTACCACTCCCCGAGGCGGAGTTGGTGGTTTCAGCCGGTCGGGGCTTGAAGGGCCCGGAGAACTGGGGCATTGTGGAAGATTTGGCTTCGGCTTTGGGAGCGACCACGGCGTGCTCGCGTCCGGTGGCCGACATCGGATGGCGCCCTCACCACGAGCACGTTGGCCAAACGGGCGTGGCAATTCGTCCGAACCTCTACATCGCGGCGGGCATTTCGGGAGCCATCCAGCATTTGGCTGGGGTCAACCAAAGCAAGGTCATCGTGGTCATCAACACCGATCCAGAAGCCCCGTTCTTCAAGGCGGCAGACTACGGAATCGTCGGAGACGCCTTCGAGGTGTTGCCGAAATTGACCGCGGCGGTCAAGGCCCTCGAAGCCTGACCCGAGAAGGTTCGCAAAATCCCATGGCGCGATGTACTTTTGCGCCCTGAAGCAGAAGGGATGAGAAAAGTTGCCATGGAAATCGTGAACATCGAGCCCAGCGGGTCCTCTTCGGGGGCCTACGTCATGGTGCTCGCTGAGAAGGAAGGCCCGCGGAAGCTGTCGATTGTGATCGGCGAAACGGAGGCGCAGTCCATTGCGATTGAACTCGAGAAGATGCGGGCGAGCCGGCCGTTGACGCACGACTTGTTCAAGTCGGCATTGACGGGCTTTGGCCTGAAGCTCACCGAAGTGGTCATCCAAAACGTGGTGGAGGGCATCTTCTACTCCAACTTGGTCATCACCGACGGTGACCGCGTGAACGAGGTCGACGCGCGCCCGAGCGATGCGGTGGCGCTCGCGTACCGATTCGAGTGTCCCATCTACTGCGAAGAGGCGGTGCTTGCCGAAGTGGGTATCAACCCCGAGGACGTGGAGGTGGAGTTCGATTTCGACGACGACATTTCCAGCGAGGAAGAAGCCCCGAAACAAAAGAGCTTGAGTGATTTGCAAGCGGAGTTGGACGAGGCGTTGGACCGCGAGGATTACGAACGCGCTTCCCAGTTGCGCGACGAAATCGAGCGGCGCAAGGGCTGAGGCGGAGGCGCTGCGGGGGCTATCTTTGGCCCATGGAAACGAACAATCGGACACGCGTCGGCATCATCATGGGGTCGGCGAGCGACCTTCCTGTGATGGAAGAGGCGGCGAAGGTGCTCAAGGAATTGGGGGTCGGCTTTGAGATGACGGTGATTTCTGCGCACCGCACACCGGAACGCATGATGGAATACGCTTCAACGGCTGCGCAGCGGGGGCTCCAAGTCATCGTTGCAGGAGCAGGAGGCGCCGCGCACCTTCCGGGCATGACCGCCTCAGTGACCCCGTTGCCCGTCATCGGCGTGCCGATCAAGAGCCGGAATTCGATTGACGGATGGGACAGCGTGTTGTCCATCCTCCAAATGCCCGCGGGAGTTCCGGTTGCGACGGTGGCGTTGGACGGCGGACGCAATGCAGGGATTTTGGCCGCCCAAATCGCAGCCGCGGCAGACCCCGCACTCCTCGAGCGACTTGCCGCATTCAAAGAGGCCTTGAAGGAAAAAGTCATGAACAGCATCGATTCCGTCGAAAACCACGAAGTCTGAGCCATGGAATACGTGACCTTCGATCCCCAGGCACTCGATGTCCGCACCCTGCATCCGTTGTTGCTGGACGGCATTGCACCCCGACCCATCGCCTTTGCCAGCACGGTGGATCCGGAGGGCCGCCCCAACTTGGCGCCATTCAGCTTTTTCAACGTCTTTTCCGCCAATCCGCCCGTTCTGATTTTCAGTCCAGCCCGGCGAGGAAAGGACAACACGACGAAGCACACCTTGGAAAACGTTCTGCGCGTTCCAGAAGTGGTGGTGAACCTCGTTGATCATGCCATGGTGGAGGCCTGTTCGTTGGCGAGCGGGGATTTCCCCGAAGGCGTCAACGAGTTCGAAAAGGCCGGGTTGACGGCCGTGCCATCGGAAACGATTCGTCCGCCGCGAGTGGCGGAATCACCGGTCCAGTTGGAGTGCCGCGTCCTGCGAGTGGATTCGCTCGGGGATGGGCCGGGCGCCGGGCAGTTGGTCGTGTGCGAAATCACGCGCATCCACTACCGCGCCGATGTCATGGGGGAGGGGGGAAGGCCGGATGCGCACGCACTGGATTTGGTGGGCCGTTGCGGTGGGAATTGGTACGTGCGCGCCTCGGGAGATGCGTTGTTTGAAGTGGCCAAACCCTTGGCTGCCCCGGGCATCGGTGTGGACGCCCTTCCCGATGACGTCCGAAAGAGCCCCGCATTCGACCGCAACGCCCTCGCTCAATTGGCGGCCGTTTCGGAACTACCGGATGAGACGGAAGTGAACGAGCACAAGCTCATCGAGTTGTCCGACCTCTTCATGGACCTTGAGGACGACGCGGTTGCTTTGGAAAAGGCCTTGCATGAGCGAGCAGCGGCCTCCCTTCGGCGCGGTGAAGTTCGGGACGCGTGGCTTACGCTGTTGGCCTTCAACGCAGGCTGATTTTCGTGGAAAAGTTGTCCCCCAAACGCCCGCCAACTCCGACCAAATCGCACTAATTTCGTGACATGGCATACGAATTGAAAGGCACGCTGGTCAAGATGATGGACCGGCAGGATTTTCCGAGTGGGTTCTTCAAGCGCGACTTTGTGGTGCGGACGGAAGAGCAGTATCCCCAGGACGTGAAATTCACGTTGGTGAAGGAGAAAGTGGATTTCCTCGATGCGTTTCAAGAGGGACAGGCCCTCACCGTCAGTTTCGATGTTCGAGGTCGGGAATACAACGGCAATTACTACGTTGATTTGAACGCGTGGCGGCTCACGGCGGCTGACGGTGCCGCGCCGGCAGCACCTGCCGCTCCTTCGGCCGGAGCAGCTCCGAAGCCCCTTCCGGAGGTGCCCTCGATGCAATCATCGGGCGAAACGGAGGACGACGACCTGCCCTTCTAACGATTGGTGAACGCGCCCGCCATCGAGGCGCATGCGGACGAGTTCCGCACCGCCCAGTTTCCCAACGGCTTTCGGATCATCCACAAGCAAGTGGATCGCCCCGTCATTCACTGTGGTCTCGTTGTGAATGCAGGGACGCGCGACGAAGGTCCTGCTGAGGCCGGAGCGGCGCATTTCATTGAGCACACCCTCTTTAAAGGAACGCGGAAGCGGAAGGCTTACCATGTGCTGAACCGGCTCGATAGCGTCGGAGGCGAGGTGAACGCCTACACCTCAAAGGAGGACACGTGGCTCGTATCTGCATTCCTTCCAGAACACCTCGATCGCGCATTGGAACTGCTATCGGACATCACGTTCGAAGCCACGTTTCCAGAGAAGGAGATCATCAAGGAGCGGGATGTTATCCTCGATGAGTTGCATTCGTATTGGGACAGCCCGGTGGATGCCTTGTTTGACGAATTCGAGGAGCGGCTGTTTGCGGGGCACCCGCTGGCGGGGAACATTTTGGGAACGGAGGATTCGGTTGCGGGCATGACGCGTGACACGTTGCTGGGCTTTGTAGACCGTCACTACGGAACAGAGGAGATGGTGGTGAGCATTGTGGGACCGGTCGAATGGAAGCGGGTGCGGACGTTGTGTGAGCGCCACTTCGGGGAGCGGCCAATGCGCAAAGCGGATTTGTTGCGGAAGCCGTTTCATCCGATTTCGCCGTTTGACGTCCGGTTGGAGAAGGACGTGCATCAGGTGCACCACGTGATGGGGTGCGCGACGGTCGGGCACGATCATCCGGATCGGGTGGGCTTGGCCATGCTCGCGAACTTGCTCGGTGGCCCCACCATGAACAGCCGGCTCAGCCTCAATATCCGCGAGCGCTACGGTTTGGCCTACAACATCGAATGCGCGTACACCCCGTACACGGATAGTGGCGTGTTCAGCGTCTACTTCGGCACGGACGCGAAGTTCCATTCAAAGGCCGAGCGACTCATTTACAAGGAGTTTCGACAGCTCCGAGAGCGCCCACTGGGTCAACGCCAACTCACCGAATTGAAGCGCCAAGTCCTCGGACACATCGCGCTCGGTCAGGACTCGGGCAACAGCGTGATGACCAGCTTGGGAAAGAGCTACCTCCTGTACAATCGGGTCGAGTCGCTGGCTTCCGTGTTTGCTGCCATTGAGGCGGTCACGGCGGAGGACCTGCAGCGTTTGGCTCAAGACGTGCTGCAACCGGATGGGTTGAGCCACCTCGTGTACCGAGGCTGATTAGCTGCGCGAAATCTTGTAGAGGCTGTTGTGGTCGCCTTCGATTTGGTTCTTCACGGAACGAATTTTAAGCGCGATGCCCGCCCATTCGCGCTGGTCTTGCTGCAGCAGCGCCTTGATGGAATCGTCGAGGTTGTCAGCGCCTTCAGCAACCCAGGCCAAATACGTATAGCCATATCCGCGCAACCACCCCACGGCCTGGCGGTCCCCCTCGCTTCCCCGGATCATGGCCATCAAGTGCGGATGCCCGTTTTCCATCAACCAGGTCCGCGAGGGGCCGTGGTTCCGGATGGCGTGGCACGACATGGCCAATTCGGGATAGCCGTTGCCCGCGAGCCAGTCTTTCAACTCCTTGTTCCCCGAGATGGCCTCGCCCCATGCGAGCAGCACTTTTGCCGGATATTGCATGGCTTGAAGGTAAGTCGCCCAGGCGAATCGGCCGTACCTTCGAGCAGTGCAATCGAGCCCACCTCCTTTATTTACCCGGCAGTTCTGGGTCTTGTGCTCCGGAACGGTTGTGTTCATGGCGAGTTTTGGGATGGTGCTGCCGGAACTGCCCGGGGTGTTGACGGAGCTGGGGCATCCCGATAAGATCGGATGGCTGGTCGGCTTGTTCACCATCGGGGCGTTCGTGGCTCGGTTGTACAGCGGCAAAATCGCGGACCGGGCGGGGCGCATTCCCGTGATGCTCATCGGCAGCGCTGTCACCTTTGTTGCGGGATTGGGGTACCTGGCGGTTTGGTGGTGGGCACCCCGAGATGCAGGGCCGGATGGGACGATGTCGGTTGCCGTGACGTTGTTGCTGGGCATTCGGCTGTTTCACGGACTGAGTACGGGGTTTCGTCCGACGGGGGCGACGGCCTTTCTCACCGATGTGGCTCCGATTTCAAGAAGGGGAGAGGCGCTGGGGTTTTTAGGGGTAGCGGGCAATGCGGGCATGGCGCTCGGGCCTGCCATCGGCAGTTTCCTCGCCGTAGAAGTGGGAATGGACGCCATGTTCGCAGTTTCGACCGTCCTGGGGTTGGTGTCGCTGTTGTTGACCACCATGCTCAATGAGTCGCTGCCCAATTCTCGGAAAATCGTCCGGTCGGATTTCAATTTGTTCAAGGGAAAGGTCCTCGATTGGAGCACGTGGCCATCGGCGTTGGCCATGCTTGCGCCCGCATTCGCTTTTGGTACGTTTTTGACGGTGACCCCGGACTTTGTGGCGGATTTGGGCTACACCTACAAAGGCGCCTTCAACACCATCGTCGTGATTGCGAGCATTTCCATGCGGTTCATTGCGGGGAAGGCCTCGGATCGCCATGGGCGCGTTCCGCTGATGGTGGTGGGAGCGTGGCTGCTCGCAGCGGGCATGGGGCTGTTGGCGTTGTCCGAAACCCCGGTCACTGCAGCACTCGCCGGTTTGGTGTACGGCATGTCCGTCGGCATCAACATGCCCACGGTATTCGCTTGGACGGCGGACATGGCGCGCCCCGGACGCATCGCCTTGGCCCTCGGCACGATGCTCATGGCGCTGGAGCTGGGCATTGGATTTGGAGCCTTCCTCTCCGGTGCGATGTACGAAGGCGTTTTAGCGCGCATTCCTTCGCTTTACGCCATGTCAGCAGGAGTGGCGGCCCTGAGCGGCGTGGTGTTGACGGTGCACAGCATTCGGTTGAGGCTTCGTGCATAATGAACCTGCTTTCGTGCATAAGTCCATTCTGAGCGTTGGGCCAACACCGCTTCATGTGTTGCATCTTTGAGCCATGGAGGATTTGCTCATTCAATTGGAAGCAGCGCGACAGGAGCGGACGGCTGCTTTGCATGAATTCATGCGATTGAAATCGGAATTGGCTCGGGCGCAGCGCCGTTGCGATGAATTGCGTTCGGAGAATAGCGCATTGAAGTCCTCGTTGCACTCGGCGGAAGTGGAGGTCCAAAACCTGCACGCAGGGTTGTCCGCGATGTGAACTCTTTTGACGCGCATTAAAAAAGGGACCGAAAAACCGGTCCCTTTTTTAATGTCCGTTGCGGCGCACTCAGAGGGAGGCGCTGGATGTTGGGAAGGTGCGATCGACCTTCTTAAACAATCCTTGCAAGACCTTGCCAGGACCCACTTCGATGACTTCTGTGGCCCCGAGTTTCATCATCGTGTGCATGGATTGGGTCCACCGCACGGCACCGGTCAATTGCGCGATGAGGTTCGCTTTGATGTGGTCAGGATCGTTTTCGGCTTGTGCGTTGACGTTCTGGACGATGGGACAGCGGGGCGCGTGGAATGCGGTCGCATCGATGGCTGCTGCCAACCGTTCACGTGCGGGTTCCATCAACGGCGAATGGAATGCGCCGCCTACCGGCAGCAAGAGCGCCCGCCGCGCACCCGCTTCGGTCAGCGCGGCGCACGCCGCCTCAACGGCGGGAACGGCTCCAGAAATCACGAGTTGGCCTGGACAATTGTAATTCGCTGCAACCACCACGCCTTCGGTGGCGGAACAAATCTCCTCCACCACCGCGTCGTCCAACCCGAGCACCGCAGCCATGGTGGAAGGCGTGGCCTCGCACGCCGCTTGCATGGCGAGAGCACGTTCGGTAACGAGCTTCAAGCCGTCCTCAAAGGTCAAGGCTCCTGCAGCGACCAACGCCGAAAATTCGCCCAAACTGTGCCCAGCGACCACTCCCGGATCAAACGAATCGCCCAGCAATTCCGCCAAAATCACGGAGTGCAAGAAAATGGCTGGCTGGGTGACGCGCGTTTGTTTCAGTTCCTCGTCCGTTCCTTCGAACATGGTGGAGGCGATGTCGAATCCAAGGATGGCGTTCGCTTGTTCAAACCGCGTTCGGGCCTGTTCAGAAGCGTCATGCAGGTCCTTGCCCATTCCAGAGAATTGGGCGCCCTGACCGGGGAAGACAAATGCTTTCATGCCGCGAAAATAGGCACGCCCCGCCTTAAAACTTCAATGAGAAGCCCACGGAAAGGACTTCGCGCAACTGGAGTCCAGGCCCCACCACCGCGGGCTTGATTTCGTTTCCGGTTGCGTCCACCACCGACTCCTCCTTCTGCAGCATCACGTCATCGTCGTAAATGATGGTGGCGCTGATGGTCGTCGTCATGTAGTCGTTGACCTTCATGGACAGCGTGTGGTCGGAGAAAATGTCGATGTTCTCAGGTTTGTTCAAGTAATTCGAGAACAAATCCAGTCGCACGGCATAATCCACGTTCTCGACCACCGGTGTTTTCCATCCCAACTTCAAGTAGCCTCCCACCTCGTGGCGGCTCCGTTCGCCCGGAGTCACCCCGAAAGCCCCCGCCGCGGAAAGGCTGTCGTCCAAGACCCAGGTGGCCTTGTAAGTCACCGGGGCGAGAAAGACCGTGAGTTGCCGGTCGGCGTTTTTATAATCCATGCCCGCTGCCATGACGCCATATCCGGGAGCCATGATGTTGGAAGTGCGGTTCGTGCGGTCGGGCATCCCGTTGATGAGGGCATAGCCCGGGGCAAATTGCGATCGAAAACTTGCCATCAGCGTCGCAAATCCGTTCGTGGTCGCGCGCAAACCGAATTTGGAAGCGAATTCGAATCGGTCATCGGTTTTCAGCAGCACGGATTCCTCTGGGCGGTGAAGCAGGCCGAAGGCTCCGTGCATTTCGCTGTCCCAACCGATCGGTCCGCGGTCGAATTCCCAGGTGTGGTCAAACTTCGTGATGAGCGACAAGGTGCTTTGGCCCCCTGCGGCCCAATTGCTCAGGAAGACCTGTGCGAAGTTGACATCCAGCTTTCCCGTGTAGACCCAAACCGCGGTATCCGGCGCATCCGGACTTACAGGTGCCGAGCGCAACGCGTTCTCCTCATCGGCGGTGAGTCGGGGTGAGGTTTGGCCCCACGCAGGCGTTCCTAAAAACCACATCCATGCGATGCCCAAAACCCAAATCATGCGCGCCTGCCGTTGCATGTTGGCAAAGGTCGCACCTTCCCCCATGAACAGCAACCTTCAGTGGCATAAAAAAAGAACGGGCTGACCTCTCGGCCAGCCCGCTCAAGATTGATCAAACCAAAATCAATCACATGAGAGACCAAACAGCGACAGGAATGCGAGCAGGTCAGAAGTTCCGACCGCACCATCGTTGTTCAAGTCACCGGGGCACGCTGCGGTGGCCTCGATGATGCATGAACCGTCGTCGGTGTTGGCTGCTGGGTTGTAGTTCGAGGCCGCGTCGTAGATGCAACCCCAAACCTTCAAGGTTGCGCAGGATCCATCATCCAGCGTAGCGTAGGGATCGAACTCGACATAGAAGGGATCGGTGCAACCGGGGTCCGGGCACGTCGCTGAGCAGCTTCCTGCGCAGTAAGCCACGGAGAGGTTTTCCGTTCCAACGTTCAGGGCGTAATTGCCTCCGCCTTGTCCGAGCGGCAACTCTGGGTTGGAGCTGCATTCGGCGGGCGCGTTGATGGCTGCACCCCATCCCGAGTAGCCGTCTGCAGGACCGGTTACTGCGATGACGAATTCGGTGTTCGTGTTTTCCTCGAATTCAGCGCTTCCCGTGAAGATGCCGTCTCCGTCTGCGTCCGTGAGCGTCACGCCCCATCCGTTCCAATTATTCCAAGCTCCATTGATGACGACGTTATCGTAGTCCGCGTTCGGGTATTCCGAAAGGTTCATGTCGATGGCGAAGTCCACCACGACTGTGGGCACCACCGTGCCGCATTCCGTGCAAGAACCGTAGGTTTCGTTCACCGTGCTCCCTCCCACTACGAGGCGATTCGCGTACGTGGTGAAGTCCGTGACGGGCGCGCACGTTGCTCCATTTTGCATGTCATCCACCAAGTTTTCTTGGTTTGCGAAACCATCGACCATGTACTTGTATTCGGTTTCTCCGGCTGGGAGCCACAATTCACCCGTGTAGACGCCGTCGCCGTCGTCGTCACTGAACGTGTTGTAGTCGGTGGTTCCGCACCAGCCGCAGAAGGGACCCGTGATGTGAACCGTGGTGAAGGCCACGTCGGCGCAGGACATGTCCACATTGAACGTGGTCACGTACAGGCACGATCCGTCGTCTTGCGTTGCTGCACCGTCGTAGTTGACGGCTGTTTCGTCCGTGCAACCGAGCACAGCGGAGGGGTTGCAGGGCGTGCAGGACCCGTAGGTTTCGTTAACCGTTGCACCCGCCTCTACCAAGCGGTTCGCGAAGCCAACCAAGTCGGTAACTGGAGCGCATGATGCGCCGGCAGCCATGTCATCGACCAAATTCTCTTGCCCGGCGAAATTGTCGACCATGTACTTGTATTCGGTCGTGCCTGCGGGCAGCCAAAGCTCTCCGGAGTATACGCCGTCTCCGTCGTCATCGAGGAGGTCGTTGTATCCTTCGCTCGCACACCAGCCGCAGAACGGGCCGGAGATGTGCACCGTGGAGAAGGCTTCCTCCACGCAGTTCATGTCAACGTTGAAGAACGTAGCGTACAAGCACGAACCATCATCGACCGTGGCATCGCCGTTGTAGTTGGCTGCCGCTTCATCCGTGCAGCCCAGCGTACCGAAGATGCAAGAACCATCATCCACGGTGGCGAAGGGGTTGTAATTGACCGCAGTTTCGTCGGTGCATCCGAGAACATCGCCTTCACAGGCCACGCATTCATTGAAGCAAACAGCATCCAGGACGATGTCATCCGCACCATTTACCATCAGCAAACGGTTCGTGAAGGCTCCAGTGGTCAGCGTGCACGCTCCGTGAACGGCCGGGTCGAATTGTTCGTCGCCGCCCCAGCCCCCGTTCAGGAACTTGTATTCGTGCGCGCCCTGTGCCATGTTCAAGGTGATGCTGTAAATGCCGTCTCCGTCGTCATCGGTGAGTGGCGTGCAGCCGCACCAGTTGTCGATGCTTCCCCCCGTGATGAACACGCCCCCGGAAATGGTTTCCATGGTCATGTCAACTTGGAACGTCACGTTAACGGGTTCAATGAATGCAGAACAGCTGCCATCCGTTGAGCAGCCCGCGAAACACGTCGTGATGGTCATGTCGCTCATGACGGGACCGATGAAGCGGTCGTTGAAATTCTGTGAGTCACCGCAAGGTTGTCCTGCGAGGTTCTCCTTGCATCCCCAGTCCCCGCAGGCACCGTTGGTGAAGGCGTAGTGTCCGCTGAAGCCTTCCTCCAATTCGAAGGTGATGGAGTAGGTGCCATCGCCATCGAGATCGGTCATGGGGTTGTCACCTGGGACACCGAAGTAGGTGCCACCAGCGATGAACACGCCCGAGGGAGCTACGGTTTCATTGGCCATGTTGACTTCGAAGGTCACCTGGTGCGTGGTTTGGGCCGAAAGGCTGCCGATCAAGGCCAAACCACTCAGCATGCCAAACAAGCGCTTGGAGGCTGGAACATAAAAAGCAGAAGTGTTCATGAGAAATCGAGTTAACAGATTTGGTTCGTTAAGTTAAGAAATCGTGTCGACGAAACACGTTATTGGTACTGCACAACAACTGCACAACGCCAAAATACCGCCGCTTCGCGCATTCAAAGCACTCACTGGTACACCCGAACGTAGTCCACGGCCATGAAGCCAGGGAATGGCGTGGTTTCATCCGGATAACCGGGCCAAATGCCGCCCACCGCAACGTTCAAAATGAAGAAGAACGGTTCATTGAACGGGTACGGCTGGCCGTTCATGTTGCTGGGCGAGATCGAGAAGTATTCCTCGTTGTCGAAATACCAACGGATGCTGTCCTGTTCCCATTCAATGGAATACACGTGGTACTCATCTGCGAGGGTTCCTGGAAACGGCACCGCGGTAGACCCACCGAGGTAAGTGTGTTGGCTGGGATCCGCTCCCCAATGCGCGGTTCCGTGAACGCGTCTGGGGTCCGATCCGATGCACTCCATGATGTCGATTTCGCCGCAATCGGGCCAGCCGATTTCCGAGAAATTGGCTCCAAGCATCCAGATGGCAGGCCAAATTCCTTGCCCAATCGGCAAGACGGCCCGGACATCCACCCGTCCGAATTGGAACTCGTGCAAGTCGATGCTTTTCAGTCTCGCCGAAGTGAACTGACCATCCGATACCTTCTCGGCGCGGATGATGAGGTTGCCTTGATCGATGTAGCTGTTCGTTTCATCGTTCGTGTAGTTCTGCAGTTCCTGATTGCCCCATCCGTTGGCTCCGAGGTCATACGTCCAATTCGCAGGGTCGATTTCGGGCCCGTCAAATTCGTCGGCCCAAACCAAGCTCAATCCGGGATATGAAGTTGGGGCATCGTACCCCCCGACGGCAAGTTGCACGGCGGTGTCGTCGTTCCGGATGGTCCCAACGGCCACTTGCTCTTGGTCCTTCAAGAATCCATTGACCGGGTTGCTCAACACCACGGAGAACTGCTCATCGGGTTCCAGGTACGGGTCGATGACTACAGGCACTTCGATGGTTCTGGAAGTCACGCCGGGCTCGAACACGAGGGTCCCCGAAGTGGAGGCGAAGTCCGCCCCTTCTTGGGCTGAGATTTCCTGCGTGTCGTACTGTACGGTGACCTCGTTCGTTGAAGCCGCGTCGAGGATGACTTCGAATGAATAGGTCGAGTTGATCTCGTTTTCGAAGGCGGTTCGATCGGAAACGAAGCGGATTTCGGCCAAGGCAGCCTCCCCGCCGTTGTCGCACGAGGAGCAGCCCATGGCGCACACGGTCAAACCGATGAGAGCGAGGCGGGTCATTGCGCAGTGAAGGTCAACGTGAAGTAACCGTCGCCTGCGGTGCAATCGCCGTTTTGGATTTTGCCATGCAGGATGAGGGTCTCTTCCGTGAGTTCAACGATGTCGTAGATGGGGCCAGAATCCCAAACTCCCATGAACCAGCAAGTTGGCAATACGATTTGGTCTTCACCTGAGGTGCCGGCTCCCTCCAAGAAGGTGTAATTCATGGCGGGCACTTCCAACGCGCTCACCACGTACCCTTCATACGGGTTCACGGTGCCTCCATTGTTGTTGTAAATGTAATCGCCGTCGAAGCTGAACTGGTACGTGTCGTCGTACTGTTCGGGGACCAACCCTCCCGCGGTTGAGGCATACCATTCCGTCGAGTAGGGAATGGGGCCCACTGAAATAGCGCCTGCAACGGACGACCACACCCAGGTTTTCTGGTTGTCGCAGCCCGTAAGCAAGGCCAGCGGCCCTTCGCACGGCAGTTCCACGGTGTTGGCAATGGTAATGGAGTCCGACGCTTGCGCCATGCCTCCCGCATTGTTCACGCTGTAGGTCACGCCGTACGTTCCCGCTTGCGGGTAGTATGCCGTGTCCGACTTCAGCGTGGAGGTCAGCCCATTGCCGAATTCCCACAAGTGCAGGAAGCCATCTTCGCTGTTGCTGGTGAACACCACGCGGTTGGAATCGCCCTCCACGTAGGACCACGAGAAGTCAGCGGCGGGTCCTTCGGGAAGGTCGATGCCATCGGTTTCGTAAGGACGGCATCCGGCGAGCAGCGCGATGGCGGCTCCGGTCAGTCCGAGGTAGGTGAGTGCACGTTGCATCAGTATCCTGGGTTTTGTTCGATGAGTCCTCCAGAGAGGGTGATTTCAGCGGAAGGAATCGGGAAGATTTCGTGGGTTCCTTGAACGAATCCCAAGGGGCCGAGCACTTCACCCGCGCGTCCTTGGCGGACCAAATCAAAGAACCGGTGCCCTTCCAAGCCGAGTTCCACCCGGCGCTCATGGTAGATCGCGTCGAGCAAATCCGCACCGCTGGCCGTCACGTCGGGCAAGATGGTGTTGTCGCCTCCGCGAGCACGTTCTCGCACCAGGTTCAACGATTGGCGCGCGATGTCCTCGAATCCGTTGTGGTAAGCCGCCTCCGCGTGCAACAACAAGACGTCCGCGTACCGAATCACGCGGTCGTTTGACGGTCCGTTGGGGTTGGGATCCCCAAACGGCGCTTCGTCGGCCGCGTTCGTGAAGTACTTCCGCGGGTAGTAGGGGTAGGGAAATCCCGTAGCGTCGGTGGTGAACAATCCGCGATCGCCCATCACGTCGCCTTCTTGGAACACCGTTGCCTGCAATCGCGGGTCTCCCGGCTCAAATTCGCTCA